>ERZ1027208.501-NODE-501-length-15037-cov-7.632759_pt1 | contig 15037 bp, 15 predicted proteins | sample MGYA00520867_ERZ1027208 | MGnify/ENA primary metagenome ERZ1027208 (study PRJEB33311, sample SAMEA4378413) | marine metagenome | biome: Marine biome; feature: Fjord; material: Water | collected 2014-07-20T08:00:00Z/2014-07-... | depth 75 m ...
AAAGGCCCGTCAGACACGCTCGGTGATCGAGGCAGCAGGAAAGACATACACCGTTCGAAAATATTTAGAGGACGCACCAAACCGCGCAGAACTTGAGGCTGCACAAACCGCCCTTGATCTGCCCGCCATCAAAATGCTGCGGCCTACCGAAAAGCTTTTCAAAGAACTGGGATTGTCACGGGATGATGATCCTGCAGTCCTGTTGAGTACCGCTGCCAAACACCCGATCCTTATCGAGCGCCCAATCGTTTTTTCGGGCACACGTGCCCTTATCGGGCGACCACCAGAAGCCGTGCAAGACCTATTATAGGTGCCACAAATCAGGCTGCTGCGGCACGTTCCAACGCAGGATAACGCGCGCCTAACGTAATTGCACGCGCCACAAATGAGATCAGCATCGCCAGCCACAAACCGTGATTACCCAGCGCGGGCATCAGTAACATAACGCAAATCACATAAACGCCAAAAGACAGCGCCATCATGTTGCGCATGTCACCGCTTCGCGTTGCCCCCACGAAGATCCCGTCCAGCATAAATGCAGCACATCCGATTACAGGCAGCCCCACAAGATACGGCAAATAAATACGGGCCTGTTCACGCACGTCTGGCGCCGTTGTGATCGCATCTACAATCCAACCGCCAAACACAGCAAAGCCGATTGCCATCAACACGGCCGATGCCATCCCCCATCCTGATGCCAAAAGCGCGGAACGGCGCACTCGTGACGGGGACCTTGCGCCTGTGGCTTTGCCTACCAGAGCCTCCGCTGAAAACGCAAAACCGTCCAACGCGTAGCTTGCGATCATCAAGAATTGCAGCAACACTTGGTTGGCCGCCAGCGTCACATCACCTTGCCCCGCGCCCATGAACATAAAGCTCACAAAAATCGCTTCCAGCAAAAGGGAACGGATCAGAATATCGCTGTTCACGCCCATCATGCGCTTCCAGCGCGTAGCGTCAAATACTTGGTTCCACGCGCGCCATGCAGCACCTACAAAAGCAGCGCGGCAAAACCACAAGCCCAGCGCAAAACCGCTCCACTCCGCAAGGACAGTTGCGATGGCAACGCCTTGCACGCCCCAGCCTAAACCGATGACAAACCAGATATCCAAGCCGACATTCAGCCCGTTCATCCATAGCTGCAACAGCAGCACGGAACGTGTACGTTCCTGCGCAATCAACCAACCCGTCACGCCATAAAGCGCGATAGCAGCTGGTGCTGACCAAACCCGCACCGCCATATACTGGCGCGCCAGCTCTTCGACCTCAGCACTTGCAGGTGATACCCTAAAGGCTGCCCAAAACAGGGTTGCCTGTAACGCAATGATGACAACGCCAGCACCAAAACCGATCATCAGCGCACGGGTTAGCAACGCAGTGACCTCGTCGCTGTCGCCCTGCCCTTCGGCCTGTGCCGTAAGGCCAACCGTTCCCATCCGCAAAAAGCCAAAGACCCAATAGAACGCTGAGAGGATCACGGCACCGATACCCACCGCGCCAATCGGCGCAGCAAGGCCCAACTGTCCTACAACCCCAGTATCTACCGCGCCAAGGATCGGCACAGTCGCATTCGACAACACCACCGGAATGGCGATATTGAGGACACGCTTGTGCGTCAGCTGTTCTGTAACGGTTTCAGTCACGGGGTGCAGGCATCACAAAATGACCCATTGCTTGCGCATAAAGACGGTCACGGTTGTCTTGCCATGCCTCAACCTGAACCGAAGCATATCGCCGTCCTGCCCGCGTTATCCGCGCACGGGCGTATGCGTCCCGCGGCAAACCTGCACGCAGATAATCTACAGTGAAATCCACTGTCTTAGGCAAGCGCGGTAAATCTTTCGGCGTGCAATCCTCGAGATCTAGTTTGCCTGCCTCCAGATCATCCCACAGATGGGCCCAGTTCAACGTCATCACAGCCGTGATTTCCAAGAACGCCGCAGTCGCACCGCCGTGTAGTGCAGGTAATAGCGGGTTGCCGATCAGCTCCTGACGGAATGGCATAATGCCCGTTAACTCGTCACCACGGCGTTCAAATTCGATTCCGAGAAACTGAATATAGGGAACGGCACCAGCCAATGCGCGCAGCGCGGCATCGCGGCGTTGCTTGACCACTTGAACGGGTTCTGGACGTGGACGGGTACTCATCGGCGTGCCTCCACAGTGAATGCGCCTGTGGCCGTTGCCACCGGATTCTCCTCGTCTTCGTCCAACGCAACCGCGCGAACAAACGCAACCGAGCGGGTAATGTGGTAGCAGGTCGCGCGCGCTGTAATCGTCTGACCGGGCGTTGCTGCGCGCATGTAATCAATACGCAAATCGATCGTCGCTGTGCCGCCGCCGTTTTCGGGATGGCACATTACCGCCGCACCGCAGCACGTATCCATCAAAGCAGAAACAGCGCCACCATGAATAACACCAGTCACCGGATCCCCCACCAGATCAGTTTTGTAAGGCATGCTGATCGAAGCAACACCATCACCCATCTCCTGAGGTTCCATCCCCAACATCACGGAATGCGGCAACGCATTAATGAATTGTTTCGCAAGTGCTGTCTTATCGGTCATAAATACTCCTAGAAGACGGTAAAATCGACATCTCCGTTACGTCCCTTACAGCCCAAGGTTACAAAAAGGGCAAGAGTGGGCGTTGCACATCCCGCCTCGTGCCCATAGCTTAAGCCACGGAGGAGGAACCAGATATGAGCGATGAAACACGCCTGACGTTTAAGGAAATGTGCGCAAAGTTCGACGTAACTCCGCGTACTTTACGCTATTACGAATACATTGAGCTGCTCTCCCCTGATCGGGAAGGACGGACACGATTCTATGGGCCGCGCGAACGGGCAAGAATGGAATTAGTTCTGCGTGGACGAAGCTTTGGCTTTGCTCTTGAGGATATTCGCCAGTGGCTCTTAATTTACGAAGATGAAGGAACAGAGGCGCAAATGCGGGCTTGGGTAGAGATGGCAAATCGCCAGATCGACGAACTGGCCGTCAAACGCACTGAGCTTGAGCAGGCCTTCATCGAATTGACGCGACTGCGGGACATTACGCTAAAGACACTGGCTGAACGGGTCTAATTACGACCCTTTAGCTTGCCCGCTGCGTGCTCAATGCCTGCTGCCAATTTCAATAGTTCTTCTACAGTCTCTGCAGTGGTCTGCATCGCCATTTCAAACGCTACCGTTTCCACGATTTTGGCAGCCGCATTTAGGAAATCGTCAAAATCAACTGTCTCACGCGCTTTGGCGCATATGCCGTCATAGACCAGAAATGTCATCGGGGCCTCCTGATTGACCATTACAACGATACAGCACGAATAGTCCCCATTTCTCAGGAACGCACGCGCATTCAGACGTTGCAGTTTGACTATTTCACGTCGGCAAGAGAATTGCTGTTTCGCTCTCAGCCAGCAAATATTGACGTAAAACAAATGACTACCCAAAGCTTACGTTAAGTAACCATACGTAAGCCTAAAAATTGACGTTACGTACCACTACGTAAACCAATACAAACATTATAACCCTTCCTGAAATGCAGCGACACGAACGCGTGCCGTAAACTTTGTGAGACCTTTATGAGTACCGAAACGCTTACCATTCGAGAAATGTGCGACACCTACGATGTGACGCCTCGCACATTGCGATTCTACGAAGCAAAAGAACTATTGTTCCCTCAACGCCACGGCCAAAAACGCCTGTTCACAAAACGTGACCGTGCGCGCCTAAAGCTGATTCTGCGTGGCAAACGTTTTGGTTTTTCACTCGAAGAAATCCGCCAACTGCTAGACCTTTACTACAAGGGTGACGGCCAGCTGAGCCAGCTTGAGCAAAGCTATGACCTTGCCTGCAAACGTCTCGAAGATATGGAAAAGCAGCGCACAGACATTGAAGAAGCAATCGCCGACCTTCGCGACCAGTTGAAGTGGGGAGAGAAAATGATCTCCACGCTGCGTCAACCGCGAAAAGCGGGTTAACCACACAACAGATTTCACGACCTAGGGAGAGACCAAATGCCAACATACACAGCCCCAACCAAAGACATGCAATTCGTTCTGCACGATGTGCTCAAGGTTAGCGAATCCACAATCCCCGGCTACGCCGATCTGGAAGCTGATTTCACCAGTGCCGTGCTAGAGGAAGCGGGTAAGCTAACATCCGAAGTTCTCGCGCCTTTGAATGCGGTTGGTGACAAAGAAGGCTGTCGTTTGGAAAACGGCGTGGTCTATACTCCTACCGGTTTCAAAGAAGCCTTTGGAAAGATCAAAGAAGGCGGCTGGACTGGTCTGGATATGCCGGAGCAATACGGCGGACAGAACATGCCCTATGTTCTCGGTTCTGCCGTTGGTGAGATGTTCTCAGCTTCCAACCAAGCCTTAACAATGTATCAGGGTCTAACTCACGGTGCGGCTTCTGCGATCCTTGCCCACGGCACGGACGAGCAAAAAGACAAATACCTACCAAACATGGTCAGCTGTGAATGGACAGGCACCATGAACCTGACGGAGCCACACTGTGGCACCGATCTGGGGCTTATGCGTTCAAAGGCAGCGCCACAGGCTGACGGGTCTTACAAAATCTCTGGTCAGAAGATCTTTATCTCTTCTGGTGAGCACGACATGGCAGAAAACATCATCCACTTGGTGTTGGCCAAGATCGAGGGCGGACCGAGTGGCATCAAAGGCGTTTCCTTGTTCATCGTTCCAAAGTTCAACGTGAACGATGATGGCACACTGGGAACGCGCAATGGCGCAACTGTTGGCTCTATCGAAGAAAAGATGGGCATCCACGGCAACTCAACTTGTGTCATGAACTATGACGAAGCAACGGGCTATTTGCTGGGTGAAGAGCACAAAGGCATGCGTGCCATGTTCACCATGATGAACGAAGCACGTCTGGGCGTGGGCATGCAGGGCCTTGCAGCCGCAGATGTCGCATATCAAAACGCCTTGGCCTACGCCAATGATCGCCTTCAAGGCCGCGCAGTGACCGGCGCTGAAGCACCTGACAAGCCAGCCGACCCGCTGATCGTACATCCCGACATTCGTCGTTCGTTGATGGAACAGAAATCATTCATTGAGGCCGCACGCGCATTCATCTTGTGGGGCGCAACGATGATCGACGCATCACACCGCGCAGATGACAAAGACGCTGACGGCCTTGTGTCGCTGCTGACCCCTGTCATCAAGGGTTTCCTGACGGACGTCGGCTATGACATGACCGTTAAGGCCCAGCAAGTTTATGGCGGCCACGGTTACATCGAAGAATGGGGCATGTCCCAATTCACTCGCGATGCTCGCATTGCAATGATCTATGAAGGTGCGAACGGTGTTCAGGCGCTTGATCTGGTTGGTCGCAAGCTGGCACAAGACGGCGGCAAACACGTCATGGCATTCTTTGATCTAGTCAAATCCTTTGCCAAAGATAACGCAGGCAAGGACGAAGCGTTCGACAAAGACTTTATCGAGCCACTGAAGGCCGCGTCTAAGGATCTCCAAGCTGCGGGCATGTATTTCATGCAGAACGGCATGAAAAACCCAAACCACGCGCTCGCAGGGTCCAATGACTTCATGCACATGTTTGGTCACGTCTGCCTTGGCTTGATGTGGGCAATGATGGCCAAAGCCTCAACTGAGGAGCTGGCAAATGGCACATCCGACGCCACGTTCCACGAGACAAAGCTGGCCACTGGCCGTTTCTACATGGCACGCCAGTTGCCCGCGACAGCCTTTCACCTCGCACGCATCCAAACCGGTGCGGATACTGTGATGGCGCTGGATGCAGCAAACTTCTAAACTGGTGAGGCGGGGGGATTTCCCCCGCCCATCACAGCTGGAGAGAGAATGCCAAAACGATTTCGCCTGACCCGCCGCTTTCCCGTCGCCATGACGGAAGACGGCTATCGACGCCTCAAGAAATTCAGTTCGGAGGCTGGTCTGGATGAAGGTGAGGCATTGTCATTTCTTTTCGAGAATTTCTCGTCCGTTATCAACGAAGAGAACCTGACGGCGCGCCTTAGGTTGTTCAACTCCGATCTGGAGAACCGCAAAAGGTAGCTCCCAACGGCCTACTTTTGACAAGACCGAGTAAGTGCCGCTCAAAAATAGGCGCGCTCGACCAACGAGGAGAAATAACATGAATGATTTTGCCCCTAAAACATCCACATGGATGACCGACGAGCACCAGATGCTCGCGGATATGACCTCAAATTTCATCAACACCGAATGGTCACCGCGCTTTGAAAAGTGGCGCAAGCAATCCCAGATGGACCGTAGCACCTGGAATGAAGCGGCCGAGTTGGGGCTGCTTTGCCCCTCTATTCCCGAAGAATATGGCGGTGCTGGTGGTGATTTTGGTCATGAAGCGGCGATCTTGATCGAATCTGCGCGCGCAAATTTGGCAAGCTGGGGCGCGGGCATTCACTCGGGTATCGTTGCGCATTATATTTTGGCCTATGGCTCTGAAGAGCAAAAGAAACGCTGGCTACCCAAGATGATCTCCGGCGAGATGGTTGGCGCGCTGGCGATGACCGAACCCTCAACAGGTTCAGACGTTCAGAGCATTAAAACCAAAGCCATCAAAGACGGTAACGCGTACCGCCTGTCAGGCCAAAAAACGTTCATCACCAACGGCCAGCACGCTGATCTGATCATTGTCGCAGCAAAAACGAACCCTGCTGAAGGGTCAAAAGGCGTCAGCCTTGTTGTGGTCGAAACCGAAGGGGCCGCAGGCTTTCAACGTGGCCGCAACCTTGATAAAATCGGCAAACACGCATCCGACACATCCGAGCTGTTCTTTGATAATGTCGAAATCCCGCCAGAGAATATTCTAGGTGGCGAAGAGGGCAAAGGCTTTTACCAGATGATGAAACAGCTCCCGCAAGAGCGTCTTATCATCGCCTGCGAAGCGGTCGGTGCTATGGAAGGTGCCGTCGAGCGGACTATTAAATATTGCAAAGAGCGCGAAGCATTTGGTGGCCCCCTTACCCAGTTTCAGAACACCAGATTCAAATTGGCAGAGTGCAAAACCAAGACCACTGTCGCCCGCGCCTTCCTTGATCAATGTATCGCAGAACATCTGCGCGGAGAGCTGACGGTCGATCGTGCGGCGATGGCCAAATACTGGCTGACCGACACCCAAGGCGAAGTGCTGGATGAATGTCTGCAACTTCACGGTGGCTACGGCTTTATGCAAGAATACGCGATCGGTGAAATGTGGACGGACGCCCGTGTGCAACGCATCTACGGTGGCACAAACGAAATCATGAAAGAGCTCATCTCGCGCAATCTGTAAAGTACCTTCCTTCATTTGCGGGCCAATCCCGTATCAGACATCAGTAACAGGAACCAAGCCATGACAATCAAACTCTACTGCTTCGGCGAAAGCGGCAATGCCTACAAAGCGGCGCTTGCACTTGAACTCTCCGGCCTTGAATGGGAACCCGTAAAGGTTGATTTTTTTGGCGGCGAAACACGCGCCCCTGAATACCGCGCTGACATCAACAATCTGGGCGAAGTGCCTGTGATGATTGACGGTGACGTAAAACTGACCCAGTCAGGCGTGATCCAAGATTACGTTTCTGAGAAATCCGGCAAGTTTGGCGGCAAAAACAGTGCCGAGCGCCGCGAAATCCTGCGCTGGGTGCTGTGGGACAACCACAAGTTAAGTTCAATGGCAGGCATGACACGTTTCTTGATGAATTTCTTGCCCGCCGACAAACAGCCCAAAGAAGTCATCGCCTTTAATCAAGGTCGCCTTACCGCTGCTTATGACTTATTGAACAGCCATCTTGAGGGCCGCGATTGGATCGTTGGCGACGGCATTACCAACGCCGATCTCAGCTGCTGCGGCTATCTCTATTACCCTGAGCCTTACGGCTTTGACCGGAGCGCACATCCCAACATCGACGCGTGGCTAACGCGCCTGTCCGAAACACCCGGCTGGAAAGCACCCTATGACTTGATGCCTGGTTCCCCTGCCGATCGCGCATGAAGCCAAACCTAGCATCATACTGGCTCAGCAAGTTCAGTCCTCTGCGTGTTCTGACACTCAATCGCAAGCGGATCTCAGATGGCCTGATGATGTATGAAACTGACAATGCAAACAATCCGATCACCTTCCGGTTCTATACCGACGAAGGAAAAGCCCAATACAGTCTATCCCGCAGTGAAGCGGCATACCTTGCCTCATTGCTGGAAGACTTTCTCGAGAAAGGACAACAACCATGACCGAAGCATACATCTACGACGCCTTGCGCACCCCGCGCGGCAAAGGCCGCAAAGACGGCGCGTTACATGAACTGACATCGCTGCGCCTTTCCGCGCTCACGTTGAACGCTGTAAAAGAGCGCAACAACCTTGAAGGTCACGCCGTTGAGGATGTCATCTGGGGGAACGTGACCCAAGTCATGGAACAAGGTAGCTGCCTTGCGCGCTCTGCTGTGCTTGCCTCGGACCTGGACGAGCGTATCCCTGGCCTTGCAATTAACCGTTTCTGCGCATCCGGTATGGAAGCCGTGAACCTTGCCGCAAACCAAATTCGCGGCGGGGCTGGCATGGCCTACATCGCAGGCGGCGTAGAAATGATGGGCCGCGTGCCTATGGGTTCTGACGGCGCGGCAATCGCGGCCGACCCTTCCATCGCGATGAACCAGTATTTTGTGCCACAAGGCATATCGGCTGACATTATCGCAACGGAATACGGCTTTACCCGCGACGAGGCAGACCAACTGGCAATCGCATCCCAGCAACGCGCCAAAAAAGCGTGGGATGAGGGCCGTTTTGACAAATCCGTCATCACAATTCGTGACCAAAACGGTCTCGAAATCCTAAGCCATGACGAATACATGCGCCCCCAAACTGACATGCAGTCACTTGGTTCTTTGAACCCTGCGTTCCAACAAATGGGCGAGGTGATGCCGGGCTTTGATAAAGTTGCCCTGCTCAAGTACCCGCATCTGGAAAAAATCAACCACATCCACCACGCTGGCAACTCTTCGGGTATCGTAGACGGTGCTGCGGCAGTTCTGATCGGTAACAAAGAATTCGGTGAGAAATACGGCCTCAAGCCACGTGCGCGTATCCGCGCCACAGCGAAAATCGGTACTGATCCAACCATCATGCTGACAGGCCCTGTTCCCGTGACCCAGAAAATCCTTGCTGACAATGGCATGGATATCAAAGATATCGACTTGTTCGAAGTAAACGAAGCCTTTGCTTCGGTTGTTATGCGCTTCATGCAGGCGTTTGACGTGGATCACGATAAGGTCAACGTCAATGGCGGCTCCATTGCGATGGGTCACCCATTGGGCGCAACAGGTGCGATGATCATTGGCACATTGCTGGACGAACTTGAGCGCGCAGACAAAGAGGTCGGCCTTGCGACACTTTGCATCGCCTCCGGAATGGGAGCAGCCACAATCATCGAACGGGTGTAAGGCCATGAATAGGGAAGACAGGAAACCAGCTACGGAGATCTCCGAAATGTTATTGGAGATCACCGGAGCTGCGTTGCTCGAAAATGACTTCGATAGTTTCTCGAATTGTTTTCACGTCCCCCATTTCATAGCCACCGCCGAGCATAAAACCGTGTTGAAAACACGCCAAGAATTGCGTGATATTTTCGACAAGGCAGTCGCAGGGTACAGCCACCAACAGATCACAAATCTGGTGCGTTTCTGCGAGGTTGCGGAGTACCGGTCTGATACGCGCATCGAAGCCATGCACATCACTCACTTGATGTCGGGCAACCAGCGTGTGGCAGATCCGTTCCCCTCTTTCTCGGTGCTCGAATTCATCGACGGACGTTGGCAGCTCACTTCAAGCCAATACGCCGTGGAAAAAACAACGCCGTTCGGCAGTGCGATCGAAAAGCATCAGGCCGACACGGCGAAACAGTAGATAGAAATCAGGAACGTAATATGACCGATTTTACAATGAACATCGATGCGACAGGCATCGCGACAATCACATGGGATGTCGCAGACAAATCCATGAACGTTATGTCAGTAGAGGGGCTAGCGGAGCTGGACGCACTGACTGATCAGGCCCTGGCCGATGACGCTGTCAAAGGCATCATTATCACATCAGGCAAAGCAGGCTCATTCGCGGGCGGCATGGACCTGAATCTGCTTGCAAAAATGAAGTCAGACGCAGGCGATGATCCGGCGCGTGGCGTGTTTGACGGCACGATGCGCATGCATAAGCTGCTGCGCAAGATCGAACGCGCAGGCATGGATCCAAAAACCAACAAAGGCGGCAAGCCAGTTGCCTCAGTCCTACCCGGCACAGCTGCTGGCATTGGTCTGGAACTGCCTCTTGCCACACACCGCATTTTTGTCGCCAACAATCCCAAAGCACGTATTGGTCTGCCTGAAATTCAGGTTGGAATCTTCCCCGGCGCAGGTGGAACAACCCGTCTGGTGCGCATGTTGGGTGCCATGGCGGCCTCCCCACTGCTTCTAGAAGGCAAAATGCTATCCCCTGATGCGGCCAAAAAGGCCGGCATCATCAACGAAGTTTCTGACGATCCAATGACTGCTGCTCGTGAATGGGTACTGGCTGCCAAAGACGCGGACATCCTCAAGCCATGGGATGCAAAGGGATACAAAATGCCCGGCGGCACGCCCTATCACCCCGCTGGCTTCATGACATTTGTTGGTGCCTCCGCCATGGTGAACGGCAAAACAAAAGGTGTCTATCCAGCAGCTAAAGCATTGCTCTCCGCCGTCTATGAAGGTGCGCTCGTACCATTCGACACAGCCCTCAAAATCGAAGCGCGGTGGTTCACCTCAATTCTGTTGAACCCAACATCCTCTGCGATGATCAGGTCCTTGTTCCTGAACAAAGAAGCGCTTGAAAAAGGCGCTGTGCGCCCTGAAGATGTGGCAGATCAACGCGTTAAAAAGCTGGGTGTTTTGGGCGCTGGCATGATGGGGGCTGGTATCGCACTGGTTTCCGCGCAGGCAGGTATCGAGGTTGTGTTGATCGACCGCGACCAAGCCGCTGCTGACAAGGGAAAAGCCTATTCCGAAGCCTATATGGACAAAGGAATTGCGCGCAAGAAAGCGACCCCTGAAAAGAAAGAAGCACTGCTGTCGCTCATCACTGCTACGCCTGATCTGGACGCGTTAAAAGACTGCGATCTGATTATCGAAGCCGTGTTTGAAGACCCAAAGGTGAAGGCCGAAATGACCCAAAGGGTCGAAGCGGTTATCCCTGAGGATTGCATTTACGCCTCCAACACGTCCACATTGCCAATCACCGACCTTGCAAAGGCCTCCTCACGCCAAGAGCAGTTCATCGGCATCCACTTCTTCTCACCTGTTGAGCGGATGGCGTTGGTTGAGATCATCAAAGGTGCCAACACGGGTGACCGTGCGGTTGCAAAAGCACTCGATTATGTGCGCCAAATTCGCAAGACACCGATTGTGGTCAACGATGCGCGCTTCTTCTACGCAAACCGTTGCATCATCCCGTACGGTGGCGAAGCAAACCGCATGATCACCGAAGGCATTGCGCCATGGTACATTGACCAAGCAGCACAAATGCTCGGCTTCCCGGTCGGACCGGTTCAGTTAGGTGATGAAACGTCTGTTGATCTGGCAACCAAGATCATGCGCGCCACAAAGGCAGCTATGGGCAACGCCTACCCTGCCTCAGAAGCGGACGAGCTGATTGTTTGGCTGGAAGAAAAAGGGCGCTTGGGACGCAAAACCAAAGCCGGCTATTTTGACTATGACGAAAAGGGCAAGCGTCTGGGATACTGGAAAGGCATGCAAGACAAATACCCGCTGGCCGAAGTTCAGCCAGAACTGCAAGACGTCCAAGACCGTCTGATGTTTGTTCAAGTTTTGGAAGCGGTTCGCGCGCTGGAAGAAGGCGTGCTGATGGACATTCGTGAAGGCGACGTTGGCGCGATCCTCGGCTGGGGCTTTGCACCTTGGTCCGGTGGTCCGCTGTCATGGCTCGTCATGATTGGCACACCCTATGCCGCGGAACGCTGTGACCAGCTCGAAGCGCAATTCGGTGAGCGTTTCAAATGCCCTGACCTGTTGCGTGAAATGGCAGACAAGAACCAGTCGTTCTATGGCCGTTTTGGTCCAAAGGCAGAAAAAGCCGCCTAAAGCGAGACATCCGAGAAAGAAAAGGGGCGCATTTTGCGTCCCTTTTGGGAAAGATCGATATAGCTCATCACTTCGAAGCCGTTGTTTATCATCGTTCTTGCATCTAGCCCCCCATCGCTTAGGCCAAAGCTGGCCGCTCGGCTATTGTCTTAGTCTGGAGATTGCAAAGCGCCTTCTATTTTGTGACCTGCTATCTTGGGCAGACTAGAACGACACGCAGCAGTGCCCTTTACCCAGTTCGCCGCACCCACGTTTAGGCTAAGTTAGTAGATACGGCATCGTGCTCTGAGATGAGGCGATTGGTCGCTGTGTCGCTAGTGAACGGCGACCGCGAGCGTCCCCCAATAGTAGAACAGCCCTTGCAAAATATCACATCCCAATGGCCCAGTGCGCCACTGTCGCCAAGTTGCACGCCCTTGGTCTCAACCTAGCAGACCACAATGACGCTCACTATTTTGAGTGAGGCGTCAAGCTGCAATTCCTCCCATCGGTCAATGAATAGTAATGAGACCGTCGGCCAGCCAGATACTCGGGATAATACCGATCTCACAGGGCGCGAAAATGATCACAAGCAAAAATAAGCTCACATGTCACGAGTTGCCATGGCGATAGCATTGCAGCTCAGGATTCGTTGCTTTTTAGCCGTTTTAGTTGCTGTCCCCATTGAACTTAGAGCGGTTTGTGTTGGCATGAACTTGGTCTACGCGATGACCGTTACCTACCCTTTGACTGGTCCAAAAACTAACAGGTTAATCTCGCCTCGGCGCATCTCAACGTCACGGTCACATAGTGTAATTGTGAGTTCATCGGTCATTTCTTGACAGATATCCGGCAAAAAATCCAAGGTGCCTCTTGCTCCAAGTCCTTCACCTTGCGGGCCAGCCAGAGGTTGGATTTATCCCGTTTTAACGTCGCGCCGATTGCGCGTTCAAGCCACCTTGTATTCGAAAGCGTCGTGGTTATCCGGTCGAGTGCTCAATAGAGGTGAGATATAGTTAACCCTCATACCCCCAACGCAATTGTTGCCGCCAGCACACTTCCTATGTGATCATCAGTGTTGAACTCACGGTCAAGCAAGTCGAGCGTGATGCTAAGCTTATGATTTTTGTCCGTCGTAACTTTGTGTTAGCGCATTCTAATCAAGGACATGCTGCTTTGACGCATTAAAAGACCCGCACGGCGGTGACCAATGTACAGGCCAGTCTCTTTCAGTTCCCTAGTTACGCGTGGCCCCCCATAACCACTCAAACTCAGACGTAATTGCTTTGATAGAACAGCATGATCTGGTCAAATCGCGACCTGCGGCTTGCTGGGCGACAACGGAAAGCTCGCAACCACGAGTTCTAACACCGCCGACATGACAACGCCCCTTAACTAAAAAGCTATATCTGTTTCTTACCCCTTTCGTGCATTTTCAATGCACTCCCGGATAGTGAATATACCTAATCCTCACGGCTTTTGGCCTGCAAAAAACTGATTGAATTTCTAGGACGTCTCGTTCCTTCATGAGGATGAATGGTGCCTCGCACCTCAACTCGTCATTTTCTTAGGCGGGGTCTAAAGCTTCTTTCGCACCTAGCTCATCAGTAACTTTCTTGCCCCGCCTCACACATCCTATGCATGTGTTGTCAAGAAACGATCAAGCCCACTGGTCAGTGCCATATGCATCGCATTTTGGTGAAATTTCATCCCAGCGTTTCAGCCTCATTATTGGGATCATGTCGCGCAAAGCCCCGTCGAACATCGCACAGTTTGTCTCCCTTTTTTCAATAAATGCGATCAAAAGACTGCATCAAAGCGTGACAGGGCCGCCATGGAGAATGGTCTTTTTGTGGTGTCTAAAACCGACTTTCGATCAAACTTAGATTACTGAGTGCTGCCGCATGGTGGCATCTTCTGCCAACAAACGATCTTCGTAGTACAGCATGTCTGCTAGATCTTCGGCATCTTCACCGCTTAGTACGCTGTAGGTTTGTGTGCCTGCCTCAAGGAACTTGTCCAATGTCGACATATCTTTTGGGCAATGGATCAGTGCGCCGCCTTCCGCATAGATCACTTCGTCGGATGCGAAGTACACTGCAACTAATTCCACACGCTCCATTGGCTTACGATGCCGAATGCCGCGAAGGCCAACCAGACTAACCGCTGTCAGGATCGCAAATGGATCACCATGCATGTCTTGGGCTGCGTCGCTTTCAACCATCACACCTTGGTCAGGGAGCAACACCAACTCTTCACGATTTCCTAGCGCGCCAACAGGCACAACCACAGGCCACAGCGTACCCGATACTTCTGGTGCGTCGAGCCACATGAAAGCGCGGCGAATTTCGGTAATTTCTTGCATGCCGTGATCAAATGTCAGGACTTTGTCACCAATGGCCAGCGCATCAATTGCGCGCCATCCCAGATTGCTTGCCACCCGTGTGCCTGCCATCAAACCATGGCTCATCGTTGCGATGCCACCATCGTATGCGCCGGTCATTTCCATTGCGCGGTGCGCAGGTTGTTTTGATTTAAAACCCAATCCAAACATCGTTACCATTCCCCTGAGTGTGCACCTCATTTTTGTGGTGCTTTGTGTTGTTAAGATCATATTTACCGTTTCTCAGGGCAACCAAGGGTCATGAAAGGGGCAGATTTAGGGCATTGTTATCAATTCCCACCACAATTCACCCAGAAACTTAAAGATTTAGTTGATGTCGGAGACAGTTCTTTGAGCTTTGGGTGGTTTTGATGCAAATTCCCCCGCTTTCTCTTACAAAAAGAAAACAACAGAAAAATTGATTCTCTTTTTATCTATCGAAGCGATAGACAAAGCGTGCAATGTCTATCGCGAACATCTGATCTACCTGCTCTCGGCTTTTAACTAAGTTGGCATCCAGATAATACAGGGAAACCGAGCATGGATATAA
>ERZ1027208.504-NODE-504-length-14996-cov-7.422060_pt1 | contig 14996 bp, 14 predicted proteins | sample MGYA00520867_ERZ1027208 | MGnify/ENA primary metagenome ERZ1027208 (study PRJEB33311, sample SAMEA4378413) | marine metagenome | biome: Marine biome; feature: Fjord; material: Water | collected 2014-07-20T08:00:00Z/2014-07-... | depth 75 m ...
GAATAGGATTGCTCTGGGGTGACTGTAGCTTAATCTTACGGCCATCAACCATCACGGTATCAGTGTGCATGACTCGATCGCCGAGCTTAGCCAACTTACCGTTGACCTGAACACGGCCAGCGGCAATCACTCGCTCCATTTCACGGCGCGATCCAACGCCTTCACGAGCCAATACTTTCTGCAGTTTTTCGTCTTTTTGTAACATTTCGTCTTTTGGCATATTTCTCTTACATCACCTCAGGGTGCCTAATCGAACACCGAGGGCGCAGTACTGGGAGCAAACAAACTGTCGCTCGCCGATTCTGATGGGGTGTCTTCCGCATCGTCTTCACTATCATTTTCCGCATCGCCATCCGTGCTTGCAGAGATTACTTCATCATCGTTACTTTCATTTTCGCTATAGCCTTCAGGCGCTTCACCAGACATTAACTTGTCCAACGCACTCGGCTCTTCTTCGTTTTCTTCGTCAACAGCAATCGCAATTGCCGCCTCGGATAAAGTGTCTTCGTCTAAACCAGATTCTTCAAAAGCCGACTCGCCGAGATCAGAGTTCTCACCATTATCGGCCATTTCGTTATTCTGCTGATCGCTTGAGGGCTCTGCGCCCTCTTCGTCAATCCAACCGATGTCAAATGCGCCTTCATCGGGCTCAAAATCTTCCCCAGTCCCTGAGCCCTCGATAACACGAGCGCCTTCTTCATCGGCGTCTACGTGTTGAGCATCGCCGTCTTCAGCAGCGGCTGACTCATTTTCTACTCCGTGCCCGTCATTCTCGGGTGATCCTGTCGCGGCCTCACCTTCTGCTGCCTCGGGCTCTTCAGGCGGTAATTCGAGAGTCTGTCTAGCGCTGTCGGGAATATCGCCGCCCAGATCCAACTCTTTGTTCAATTCTTCAAGGTCTTTGATTTCACCCAGCGACGGCAACTGATCAAGGCTCTTTAAATTAAAGTAGTCTAAAAACTGTCTCGTTGTTGCATATAACGCTGGGCGCCCTGGCACATCTCTATGCCCGACCACTTTAATCCACTCGCGCTCGGATAAGGTTTTGATAATGTGCGAACTCACCGCAACACCGCGAATTTCTTCAATATCACCGCGAGTAAGGGGCTGGCGATAGGCAATCAGTGCAATGGTTTCTAACAGCGCCCGGGAGTATTTCTGAGGCTTTTCATCCCAAAGGCGATTCACCCAAGGCGCGGTTTCTTTACGCACCTGAAAACGCCAGCCACTGCCAACGTCAACCAATTCAAACCCCCGGCCCTCACAGCCCGACTGAATATCGCGTAATGTCGCCGTGATTTCGTCTTTTTCCGGTGCTGGGTAAATGTCGTTATTTTCATCAAACAGCGCCAATAACTTATCGACAGTCATAGGCTGTCCCGATGCTAAAAGAGCACCTTCGAGTATTTGTGTGAGCAATTGCTTGTCGAAACTCATGAAACTCAGTACCTGATATTGTTCTGATTGTTATTGGGTGATTCGTTTTTGGTGACTCGTAGTTCGTTGCTTGCTGTCCATACTTCAAAACAGCGACATCACTGCTCTGACAAGTATGCGCCTCTATTCAGATCGTGCCTTTATGTGTATTGCCCCATAGTGCTCTGTCTGAATCATCTCGACCAGTTGCTCTTTGATCAATTCCATCACCGCCAAAAAGGTCACGACAACACCCAAGCGCCCTTCTTCGACTTTAAAGAGGCTCACAAAAGGGACAAAATGATTGCCGCTCAGGTGATCCAATACTTGAGTCATACGCTCACGAGTAGAGAGTTTTTCTTTCTCTACATGATGACTCTCAAACATATCGGCTCGGCGCAATACTTCGGACAACGCCAGCAAAATATCTTTCATGTCGACATCGGGTTCAGCGCGAGTCACCGTGCGATCAGGCGCCAACGCTTTGGCTTGATGAATATTGCGACCCATGCGCGGTATTTCATCAATATCTTCTGCCGCTTGCTTGAAGCGCTCGTACTCTTGCAGCCGACGAATCAATTGCGCTCTGGGGTCTTCTTCATCCTCGTCTTCTTCGGAAGAGCGAGGTAACAACATACGTGATTTGATTTCGGCTAACATCGCCGCCATCACCAAATATTCAGCCGCTAACTCAAACTGTATGGACTCCATCATTTCAACGTAAGACACATACTGATGGGTAATCTCAGAGACGTTGATTTCTAGGATATCAAGGTTTTGCTTTCGAATCAGATACAGCAATAGATCCAGCGGGCCTTCAAATGCCTCAAGAATAACCTCGAGCGCATCAGGCGGTATGTATAAATCTTTGGGAAGGTTGGTGAAGGCTTCGCCTTGCACGATGGCAAAAGGCATTTCGGCCTGCGCAGGGCCGGTATCTGCGGCGTTCGCAGCAACCTGATCGCCGCTTGTGGGTTCAGCCACGGCGGCTGTGTCATCGACAGGATCTTGGGTGTCGATCGATGCTTCAATCTGAGTGTCACTAAGAGTATCGGCAATAGTGTCAGCAAGAGTATCGGTAATAGTGTCAGGCGTGCTATTAACTGGAGCCTGAGACTCAGCCTGATGAGCTTGTGCGGGCTCAACCGTCGACTCGCCGGCAGTTTGCTCAACCACGGCGTCGTCAATTGTTACGGCTTCGATGTCACTACTCACACAGCACCTTTCATCATTTGATTGCGCATCCGTTTTCTCTTCCTGTTATCACAACAGCCCAGCCAGCGCTTCATTCCCTTTCGCTCAGCCCGTCACCCCAACCTTTCGCTCAATAAATGGAGGGGTCTAATCACACTACCGCGACTCGTTCCTACGAGCCGGTCGGCAAGCCCGCCATTATAGCGCCATTTGCCCCGAGTAGACAGACACGAAAAGCGATCAATCGAGCAAATCGCTGGCATCGCCGCAGCCTTGGCGAATTAACTCGGGTGAATCGCCAGTCATATCAATCACCGTGGTGGCCTCCATTCCACAGAAACCACCATCAATCACCAAGTCCAACTGGTGCTCAAGGGTCTGGCGAATATCATACGGGTCAGTCAATGGGTACTCATCTCCTGGCATTAGCAGCGAACTGGTCATTAACGGCTCACCCAGTTCATCCATCAGCGCCAGTGCGACCGGATTGTCTGGCACCCGCATACCGATGGTCTTGCGCTTGGGATGCATCAGCCTCTTGGGCACTTCAGAAGTGGCCTCAAGAATAAAGGTAAAGGGACCGGGCGTGTGGCCCTTTAGGGCGCGAAAGGTCTGATTGTCCACTCTCGCGTAAGTCGCTAATTCTGAGAGGTCGCGACACATCAGAGTGAAGTTGTGATGTTTATCTAACTGGCGGATCGTGCGAATGCGGTCCAACGCCATTTTGTCGCCGATATGACAACCCAGTGCGTAGGCGCAATCGGACGGATAGGCCACGAGACCACCATTGCGGATAATCTCAACCGCCTGCTTGATCAATCTGGCTTGCGGGTTTTCAGGATGTATTTGGAAAAACTGAGCCACAGAACTCCCCTTTCGGTATGTGGTTTGGCCTTTACTGGGCCTCGCTCAAATTGGGTTTGCAAAGTCGCTCTTAAGCCCGCGCTCGGCCAGCTGTTATAGAGCCTTTGAAAATCCCTTTTAAGATAAATGGAAATTACAAAAATGACCGCACTCTCGGCTAAGCAGGAGTACAACTCATTGATATTTAACGATAAATAAGCATTACCTAGTTGGCAAAAGAGCCTAGACCAATGCTCTACCAAAGCTCCCAAACGGTGGGGATATCATTGGGCATAGGCGCGTAGCGACCAAGCTCTTGCCAGGGTTGGTCCGGCACATGAAAATCGCTACCGCAGGAGGCATAGAGCTCTTTTTGCTGAGCCAACAGCCTCATATCACGGGTGGTATTCGGTGCCTGATTACCGCTAACCACCTCAATGCCCTGACCGCCGGCCTCAATAAAATCGTCCAGCAAGCGGCGCAACTTGGTTCTGGTCATCTTGTATTTGTCGGGATGGGCCACCACTGCGACACCGCCGGCAGCGCGAATCCACTCTACCGCTTGTTCGACGCTTGGCCACATTTGTTTTACGTCACCGGGCTTTCCAGCCCCTAAATAACGTTTAAACGCGGCATTCATGCTACTCACATGACCTTGATCAATAAGGTATTGCGCAAAATGAGGACGCCCGATCACACCGCCATCTGACAGTTTCCGAGCCCCCGCCAGTGCGCCCTGAATACCCACTTTACTAAGTCGCTCACCAATCAACTCCGCCCGCTCATCACGGCTGCGGGCCTGCTGTTGCTCAGCCGCCTGCATTTGAGGATGATCGCTTTGAAAATTCAGACCAATAATGTGTATACCGATACCATTCCACTGACAAGAGAACTCGATGCCGCTAATGAGCGTCAGGCTCTCCTTAGCTGCCGCAAGGCGAGCCTCGGGCAATCCGACGGTAGTATCATGATCGGTCAAGGCAAGAACAGTGACGCCATGCTCTTTAGCTCTCGACACCAACGCCTCAGGGCGTAAAATACCGTCTGAGCAACGGCTGTGGGTGTGTAAATCGTACAACCAATACCTCTCCATACAGTCATAAACATGGTATAAATCGCCAACCGGACTTCTGAACCGACTGTTAGGCTCCCTACTGGGTATCAAATTAGCAATATTGATGACCTAGAGCGACCTATATACAGCGACTGAACGACGTTTGGTGAACTTTGATAAACTAATGTCCGCTATTATCTCTGAGTCCTGCAATGACACAAGCTGTAAATGAACCAAAACGTGAAAACATGCTGCTTAATCTCGCTTTAAACATCATTATTCCGACACTAATACTCACCAAATTAAGTGGTGAGGAGCATTTGGGTACCCAGTGGGCCATCGTTGTCGCCCTAGCATTCCCAATCCTTTACGGGCTCAACGACTTTCGTCAAAACAAGAAAATCAATCTGTTTTCAGCTTTGGGTGTATTCAGTATCACTCTCACCGGCGGTATCAGCTTGCTCGAGCTAGACCCCAAATACATTATTATCAAAGAGGCGGGAATACCCGCGCTATTTGGCCTAGCCACGCTAATTTCACTAAAAACACGATATCCGCTGGTCAAAACGCTGCTATACAACGATAAAATCCTGCAAATCGACAAGGTTTCAGACGCGCTGAAACGCACCAACAATGAAACCCAATTTAACGGCGCGCTGGTCAATGCGTCCTACTTGATCACGGTTTCATTTTTTGTTTCATCGTTTCTTAACTATGCGCTGGCAAAGTACTTATTGGTCAGCCCGCCCGGCACTGAAGAGTTTAACGCTGAATTGGGTAAAATGACGGCACTGAGTTTTCCGGTCATCGCCGTACCGGCCACCATCATGATGATGGGCGCGCTCTTCTATCTCTTTAGCCAGATCAAAAAGTTGACGGAGCTGGACCTCGAAGACATTTTGATCCAGCAATAATCGCCTCCAGACATCCAACCAAACAAGTCGTCGAGACGGCCTTGGCCGCCTCGATCACATCATTATTTCCGACCTTAAAAAGGATCTCCCATGTTCTACGCCATCATCAGCGAAGATGTCGCTAACAGCTTGTCTCTTAGAAAGCAGTCACGCAGCGCGCACTTAGCTCGCCTCGAAACCTTGAAGACACAGGGCCGTCTCTTGGTCGCCGGTCCACACCCGGCTATTGATAACGAAGACCCAGGTGAAGCGGGCTTTACGGGCAGTTTAGTGATCGCAGAATTCGATTCATTAGACGATGCTCAGACTTGGGCAGATGCTGACCCCTACATCGAAGCCGGCGTCTATGCCAAGGTTGTCGTTAAGCCCTACAAAAAAGTCCTTCCTTAAACTTCAGCGCAGGCCTCAATCCCTTACGATCAACATTAATGACCTATTTGAGGGTCAACGCTTAGAGACCTCCCAGTGAAGACTCTAGGCACTAAATGTGTATTTTGTGAGTAAGTTGACAGGCATGCGCAGTCATTTAAAGTAGTTTGCTAGCCCACAGTCACCCTTTCGGAAAATTACGTGAAAAAGTTTCTTAGTCTCTGCGCTCTGATTAGCGTGCCATTTAGCCTTACGCTGCAATCCACTGTCGTCGCTGCAGAAGAATATCGCTGGGTATCCGATGTTCTTTATGTGCCGCTTCGCAGCGGTAAAGGCAATCAATTTAGAATTTTGGATAGAGGCCTAAAGACCGGCACTCGTGTCGCCTTTGTCAGCCAAGACGATGAAGGAGGCTGGACCGAGGTACGCTCAGAAAAGGGCGAACTCGGCTATATTCGCAGCCAGTACCTGATTGATACACCCACCGCCTCACTGCAATTGGCGACCGCACGAGCAAAATTAGCTCGTATCGAGGGCCAATACAAAAATCTCAAAAGTGAGCTTAACAACACCACCAGCAATAAGAAGTCGCTAAGTTCTGATCTGTCCAAACTGAAAAAACAAAATCAAAAATTGGAACAAGAGCTCGCCGACATCAAGCGTATTTCCGCCGATGCGGTTCAGTTGCACGAGCGTCACCAAACGCTAACCCACGACCATCAACTAATTCAAACGCAGTTAGATGTACTCAAAGCGGAAAACGAACGCCTCTCCAATGACAGTCGCAACACCTTTTTCTTTTATGGTGCCTGCGCTGTGGGACTCGGTGCTTTTCTGGCTTGGATAGCGCCAAATATGCGCCGTCGTAAACGTTTTTCCGAATGGGCCTAAGTTCAGATTCGATCTAGGCAGGCCATCGCCCCCTAATTATGAGCTTCCACACTATTTATGAGCCTTTACACTATGCGTCGTTTTTTTCTAGCTTTGTCCGTTTTACTGGCTTGTGTGGTTAATACCACGGCCTTCGCGGAGCAAAAACCCAAGGTTACGTTCGAAACTGACCTAGGAATCATTGTCATTGAACTATTCCCAAAGAAGGCACCGCTCACGGTTGAGAACTTCTTGCGCTACTGCAATGACGGCTTTTATGCGGGCACGATTTTCCACCGAGTTATCCCGGGGTTTGTTGTTCAAGGCGGAGGACTGACTTTTGATTTTGTCAGAAAAGAAACCCGCGAGCCCATCAAGAATGAATCCGACAACGGCCTCAAAAATAAAAAAGCCACCCTATCAATGGCGCGTCTGCCCGATCCCGACAGCGCCACCTCACAGTTTTTTATCAACCTTGGTAGAAATCGTCATCTCGACCCCAAGAAAGATGAGATGGGGTACGCGGTATTTGGCAAGGTTGTTGATGGGATGGACGTCGTATTCAAAATGACCGAGGAGCCTCAGGGCCAGCAACGCGAACAGGCTCCCGACTTACCTATTCGGATTTTGTCGGTCAGCGTTGAGCCTGAATTTGCTCGTCAGATTATGACTAAAACCGAAGATGAAGCGCCGCTCATCGAACAATGATCGACTGACGACGCTCATACAGACAACGACACCTACACTGGTACAAACAACTATTACGGCGAACACTTATAAAGTCAGAGTCGCCGTAGATTCCATTAAAGAGAATACCTATGAGTAACACCACCGCATTGAGCGTTAACCTCAATAAAATTGCCCTCATTCGCAATTCTCGTGAGGGAGACTACCCCTCAATCGTCAAGCATGCTCAGATTTGCCTCGACGCCGGAGCAGAAGGTATTACCGTTCACCCTCGCCCCGACCAAAGGCACATTCGCCCAGCAGACGTCTTTGACTTAGCGAAACTGGTAGCACCGATACAAGGTATAGAGTTCAACGTTGAAGGCAATCCGTTCGCGGGTCCCCAAGAGGGCTACCCTGGATTTATGCAGTTAATTGAACAGACTCGACCCGATCAAGCCACACTGGTGCCCGACAGCGACGATCAGCTAACTTCCGATCACGGCTTTGACTTAACTAAGACCGGCGACAAGCTCAAACCAATCATCGATCAGCTGCATGCATGGGATTGCCGAGTAAGCTTGTTTATGGATCCTGATGTTGAACAGATCAAACTAGCGAAAGCCATTGGCGCTGATCGCATCGAGCTCTACACCGGCCCATACGCCGCCGCCTATCGCCAGCGTAGTGATGATTTGGATAACCTGTTTGAACAGTACTACCGAGCAGGAGAAGCCGCTGCCGAACTAGGGTTGGGATTAAACGCTGGGCATGATCTTGATTTGGACAATTTGGGCCGCTTTCGCCAAGTTCCTAACCTGCTAGAGGTATCGATCGGTCATGCCTTGACCGTCGACTCTATCGCCATGGGCATGAGTGAAGCCGTAAAGCGCTATCACCATATTTGCCAAAATTAGAACGCTGTATCACCTTCGCGCTCACTGCGGTGGGCGCGGTGTTTCCGAGGATCGTAATTTCATTGGTTAACTGTCTATCAACCCCTGCCAGCCTTGAGCTAAACCCTTTTTGAGCTAGGCTTAGGGTGTAACTTCAACCTCAAGAGAGGGGGATCTATGCACTCGATTCTGGTCAAAGACTACATGGACCATAACGCTCACGCAGTGATGTCGGACGCGAACATCAAAGATGCCGTAGAGTACATGCTCAGCGATGGCGTCATCGGTCTGCCGGTGATTGATACGCAAGAACACGTGGTCGGCTATGTGTCCGAACAAGATTGCATCAAAGAAATGCTCAACGATACGTTTTATTGCGAAGAGCCCGCCAATATTACGACGGTTATGAAAACTGACGTAGTGTCTGTTGCGCCCGACACTTCAATTGTTGAAATCGCCCAAAGCATGGTGGAGCGACGCCCCAAGAACTACCCGGTCATCAGCGATGGTAAATTAGTCGGCATCATTAGTCGCTCGCACATTCTTAAAGCACTGCTCGAAAACGATCAAGATTGTTATTTACGACACTAGCCGCCGTCCCACTTTAGGGCGGCCCTCTTCAGGACGACTCTCTCGGGCTGGCTTTTTTTGATCACCAATAACACTGTGCCTTCTGCACTGCTGCCTCTCACAGCCTGCTATAATTCACCTCCTCTCGCTGATATGCTCCGCCGCTATGAAAAAACTCAATATTGTTGGTGCTGGAAAACTGGGCCAAACTCTGGCGTACCTATTCAATAAACACAACCAATTCGAGATTGGTGATATCGTCAATCGATCGCTTTCTAGCGCGGAGAAAGCTCAACAGTTTATTGGCACCGGGCGAGCCACCAAGGGACTGTCAGAGACGACATCAGCGGATATTTGGCTAATAGCCACCGCCGACGGTGAGATCGCTAACGCAGCCGCTGAAATCTATAAGCTCGAACACTTCAATGGCCACGAAATCATATTTCATTGTAGCGGCTCACTCGCTAGCGATATTCTCAGTACAGACAAACAGCCCACTCATGCCGCAAGCGTTCACCCTATTCATAGCTTCGCGAGCCCTCAGCGCTCAGTTGAGAGCTTTAGCGGCAGCCACTGTGCCTACGAGGGCAGTAATCTAGCGCTGACGATTTTATTGCCAGCGTTTGAATCCATCGGTGCGCAACTGCTCGCCGTCGACGGCACACAAAAAAGCGTCTATCACGCAGCGTCCGTCATGGCCTGCAATTATTTGGTCGCCTTAATGGACGCCAGTTTGAGATGCTTCGAACTCGCCGGTATCGAGCGAGAACAAGCGCAGCAGCTGCTATTGCCGATCACTCATGCGACTCTCGACAACACCCTAAAGCACTCTCCCGAGAGTGCATTGACTGGCCCCATTGCCCGCGGTGACATAGAAACGGTGCGCCAGCAAATCGAGCAACTGGCGCAGCACCCGCAGCTAGCGGCAATATACCAACAGCTCGGGCTGCAAGCTCTGGATGTTGCAACGCGGCAAAGCCCACAAAAGTATCGTCAGGAGCTCGCGCAGTTGCTGCAACCGGGCGATAAACCCGTATAATCGCGGCCCTATTAGCCCAACCAGCCCCCAACTAGGATAATCCCTTGAACGACAGCGACGAGTATTTAGAGAAAAAACGCTTTTTCAATCAATTGCTGACCGTTTACGGGCGTAAACCGGTACTCGAAGCCCTGCAAGAGAGCAGCACGCAGGTACACCGTTTGCACCTAGCACAATCCAATCGCCCCGGCGGAATTGTCGCTGACATTATTGCGTTGGCCGAGAGCAAGGGCGCAGAGATTGTTCATCACGATCGTCAATCACTGTCGCGCATTTCACGCAATAGCAAACAAGACCAAGGGGTAGCGGTAGACTTACTGTGTTCCGGCTATCAAGACTATCGAGACTTTCTTAACAGCGATCAATCAAACAACGCCGAAGTTATTGCCCTCGATCGAATCACTAACCCACAAAATCTCGGCATGATTATTCGCTCGGTTTGTGCAGGCAGCGCAAAGGCGCTTCTACTGCCAGAAAAAGGCTGTGCAAAACTCGACGCCCTAGTGATTAAAGCCAGTGCCGGTACGCTATTTCGCGCACCCATTTTACGCTGTAAAAATCTGGCAAATACACTGCAAGAGTTTCGAGAAAATGGCAGCGAGATTTATGGGCTGTCGTCCCACGCAAAAGACCAACTGGGTCAAGTCTCTCGAACGGGCAGTAAAGTATTCGTGCTTGGTAACGAGACCGATGGCGTTTCGAAAGAAGTCGCAAAGCAATGCAATCGACTGATTTCGATCCCAATGAATAATGGCGTCGAATCGTTAAACGTCGCAGTAACCGCAAGCCTACTGGCGTTTCGTCATCAGCTGTGATGAATACTCAGTTGCGCCGCTCGTTAGATTCTAGCCAGCGCCCTTCAGCGCGGCGATTGCGGGCCAGACTCAGACACCGGTGATATATTCCACAAAGCCCGTATGCCTAAGTAGACGATAAACAACACCAAAGTAGCTTCGCCTCCGACCTCAAAAAGCTTCAGAGCCCCCTGATACTGTACCGCATAACCGCACACTAAAGCACCGAGCGGAGCCCCGCCAAAAAGCGCCAACTGATAAATCGATAATACTCGACCGCGGAAATTGTCCGTCACCTGCTGCTGCAGTAGAGCTTTACCTAAGCTTGCAGAAACTCCAGCGACAACACCCCACGCGAAGACCAAAATAAACAGGCCGGTTTCGGTAGGTTTCGCCGAAATCGCCAGCATGATAATTCCGGCGTACAACAGACTAAATAACACCGCCCTTCCCGGTTGAGCTACCGGCCCTCGCCGCAACAACGCTAATGCGGCCACCACATTGCCAGCCACAAATGCCAGCTGTAACCCAGCAAAGGCAAAAGCGTCCTGCTGAAAGACATCGCGAGACAATAAAGGCAAGGCCACCACAAAAACACCGATGTGCATAAACCCGTTGAAGCCCACCAGTATCATCAAATGCTTAAGAACCGGATGGTTGCGAACGAATAACAAGCCCTTGCGAATGTTTATCGCGCTTCTTTCACGCACCTCCTCTTGATCAACCAAACTGGGTAGCGGCCTTAGTCGATACATCGCGACTAATAAAACAACACACAGTGACAAAACTAGCACTTGCACTGCCATCACAGCCTCTAAACCCAACCACTCAATTTGGCCTGCCAAGCTCACGCCCACAGCTTGCGCCACGTAAATACCGAGACTCACCTTTACCACCGACGATTGCAGCGAGCTATGCTCTTCCATTACGTCAGGCAGTAGCTTATCTCTCAGCGGCTGTAAGAACGCATTAATCACACCAAGTAATAATGCGTAGAACAGCAGCAGCATTAGCTGCAAGGCCCCTTCACTGAGCACCCACAGCATTGCGCCATGGCAAGCCGTCATCAACACATACAGCCAAGGCAGAACACCACTGGTGTGAGCTCGATCGGCCAGCGCCCCCCCCATTAACATCAGCAACAAGCCTGGCAATAGCACTGCTGATTGAACCCACCCGACCTGATTGGCAGGCAGCTGAAGCTCACCGACAGCCAACCACGGCAGCACGACGATTTGCACGCCGGTTGCCAGGGCCGCAAGGGCGACGGATGCCACATATAAAACGAAACGACTCAAGCGCACTCCCATCGGTGATCACAAAAACGCCATTCTACCTTAGGCACCGCGCAATAACGAAAAAAGCCCGCACAAGGCGGGCTTTAAGAGTGCTGACAAAGTCAGACTCGTCATCGCGAGTGCAACGCAGCGATCCATTACGGCACAAATGTTAGCAACAAAGTGCAAAAACTGGATACCCAAAGCGTTTCACGGGGCAGGCTCTCGCCGCGTCGCTAAAAGCGCTCCTCGCGATGACGGGGTAGGGCTTGTCATTAAACCAAAAGGCCGCACAAGGCGGGCTTTTAGACTGACCTCTAAGAGGCCTACTGACTGGAGACTTGGGTACAGCTGACCCTTTCAGTACGCCTTTCACTTCACTCAAGATGAAAGGTCTGTATTCATCCTCAGCAACAATTCATCCACAGCAACAATGGAAATTACAGCTTATAACCGGACTCTTCGTGAGACGCCAAATCCAAACCTGCAGTTTCTTCTTCTTTGCTGACACGGATGCCATCCGTCAACACCGACGTCAGCTTCAAGATAACCCAAGTGACTATTGCGGTGTAGACAAAGGTGGATACCACAGCAATCGCCTGAACTTTAAACTGGGCGGCAATCGAATAACCTGAATTGGCCTCTGCGCCAAAGCCACTGAAAATACCCAGATCTGGCGAGGCAAAAACGGCAACCAACAAACTGCCCAAAATGCCGCCCACGCCGTGAACTGGGAATACATCTAAAGAGTCATCAATTTTCCACTTTCTTTTGATCAACTGAGTCGCTTGGAAACAGACTAAACCGGCTGAAATACCAATGACCAATGCGCCAGCTGGGCCAACATAACCCGAGGCAGGAGTGATGGTACCCAAACCGGCAACCATACCCGTAACAATACCCAGCACGCTCGGCTTTCCGAACTTAATCCACTCCATAACCACCCACGCCAGAGAACCCGCAGCGGCAGAAATATGAGTCACGGTCATTGCCATCGCGGCGTCGCCATTGGCTGCCAACGCACTGCCGGCATTAAAGCCAAACCAGCCAACCCACAACATGCCTGCGCCGGTCACGGTCATGGTCATATTGTGTGGCGGCATTGCCGTGGTTGGAAAGCCGGTGCGATTACCAATAACCAATGCCGCCACCAATGCGCCAACACCGGCCGTGATATGAACTACGATACCACCGGCAAAATCCATGGTGCCCATCTCTGCAAGCCAACCGCCACCCCATACCCAATGGCAGACTGGGAAGTATACAAACACCAACCAAAAGGCACTGAAGACCAACACCGAAGAAAATTTCATACGCTCAGCGAAAGCGCCAACAATCAACGCCGGCGTAATAATGGCGAAGGTCATTTGGAACATAAAGAACAAAGACTCAGGGATATCACCGGACAAGCTGTCGCGACTCATACCGTCCATAAACAGTCGGCTAAAGTCACCAACCCAAGCCCCACCCTCACCAAAGGCCAGACTGTAACCGAAGACCAACCAAATGATGGAGGCCACACAAGCGATGGCGAAACATTGCATCAAAATTGATAGAACGTTTTTAGTGCGAACCAAACCGCCGTAAAACAGTGATAACCCCGGCAAGGTCATAAACAAAACCAAAGCCGTTGCCGTTAGAATCCAAGCGGTATTTGCACCGTTCAATGCATCCTCAGCCAGCGCGCTGGAAGAAGCTCCCGCTAAGGCCAAAAAAATTAATAGTTTTTTCATCTTGTTCCCCGAACTTTGACAGTAGCGGTGTGATTTACATTCGTTTTGTTTATCCCTTTAAAAGGTAAGGACAAAAGAAATCGCACCAATAACTTTTCAGAAGCACCAATATAAATTGTTATTTTTCAATGAGTTACAGATAACGCACCGATATTGAGCCCCAAACACGCCCAATATTGTGCACACTCGGATTTCATTTCTCAAGATGGAGAAAGACATTTAATGGGGAAAATAGACGGTAGAGCCAAATAAGTGTTTTTTTGCACAAGAGTGGTTCAGAAAAACATGGAGAGCACTACTTTGGCGCACTACTTTTCAGTAAACATGTCGGCTTGGGAATATTGTCTATGTAGGCCCAACCGTTGCCGAGAAAACTCATGCGACCACCTCTGAATCGCAACGACTTCTCTAAAGCGCCTTCAATGATCGTTGAACCTTTATCAAGGCATCGTTCCAGTGTTGTCGAGAGACGCCTTCGTCAGCGTATTCGTAACTCTCAAATAGACGCGTAAAGCTCAGCACGGCCTCGCCCACGCTCTGATGTGAACACTCAATCCGCGCGGCAAAATCTCCGGCGGTCTCACCGGATTGACGAACCCAACCTTTGCGCTTCAGAGCCCGCTCAAATCGAAAATAGTATCGCTGCGCCAGAGTCTTTGGAGCCGGCCGGCTCGTCCACCACAAGTGCAGTGTCATCAACAAAATAATAGCGCCGCCACTGATCAGAACAAACAGAACCATTTTTAGTGGACTTATATCCCCCATCCAATTACTCAGAAGATCGGTTTGAGTATCGCTATCAAAGCCTATTACGGCTCGGTGCCAATTATAGTTGATTGAGTCCCAGCGCAGCCTCAAATCCGCCAGCAAAGGAATATTGCGATATCGCCCTAGCGACATCAAACCCTCAACATCACTGGTTAACAAGTTGCCCAAGCTCTGGTTTACCCGCTCTGGCGCAACCGCCGCGGTTGGATCAATTCGCACCCAACCGCGTCCCTTTAACCACACTTCTGCCCAAGCGTGAGCGTCGTATTGATGCACGATTAAGTAGTTGTCCAACGCGTTATATTCCCCGCCCTGATAGCCAGCCACCACTCGCGCAGGTATCCCTGCAGCGCGCATCATCACCACAAAGCTACTGGCGTAGTGCTCACAAAAGCCCTGCTGGGTTTGCCACAAAAACTCATCGACGGTGTTTCGCCCGAGCGCTGGCGGTTCGAGTGTGTAGTAGAAGCTTGCTCGGTAGTGATCTAATACGCGCTCAATGTAAGCTTGATCCGAGGCACTTTGTGATCGCCAGAGCTTTGCCGTGGCGACAGAGCGAGAGTTAAAGCCATTCGGCAGTTGCAGCTCACGCT
>ERZ1027208.505-NODE-505-length-14982-cov-52.426676_pt1 | contig 14982 bp, 21 predicted proteins | sample MGYA00520867_ERZ1027208 | MGnify/ENA primary metagenome ERZ1027208 (study PRJEB33311, sample SAMEA4378413) | marine metagenome | biome: Marine biome; feature: Fjord; material: Water | collected 2014-07-20T08:00:00Z/2014-07-... | depth 75 m ...
ACATCTTCCATATCTTCGAACAACTCGTTTGCCATAGTGATATGACACCAATTTGTACAGATGTTATAATGTCCCGATGCGATTACTTCTTTCTCGTTTAGGACTACCTCAATGCTCACGTTGTCAGAGTCAATTTGTCTGCCTCTTAGAACCTCAACACCCTCCCACGTTCGTGGGTTAATAGTACCGTGTTCGGTTTGATAAGTCCCGTCTTTAAATTTTAATGCTTTCATATTAATTGATTTTAAATGATGTGGCAATACTGCCGTTTACCACCAAAAACCCGCACATCTCTGTGCAGGCTCATTGTGGCTTGAGTTACCTACTGTGCTTTGTAGGTTTTGATTTTCATTGCTTCAGCACCTTGCCTAAAGAAATATTCCGCTAGGCTAATTTGCTTTGTAATCAGCAGGTTGCTGAGGTTCTCTTCTGTGTTATTCTCTTCGACCATTATCATAATTCTATCTCGTTATTAGTTAGTCCCTCGATTAATGCTTTACGGTTTGAACCGTCTGCTTTTTTATATGCCTCAGTAAACGTTCCACCTATCACCGCTGACATAAAGCTACCCTCACCTTGGTAGACTCTTTTCTTATCTTCTAAGCTAACATTCTCGTCAAGCATAAACCTTGCTCTAGAACTACAGATTTCGTTATCTGAGTAGTTTGCAATGGCTACTAGGAGCGTGTAGTTTTTATAGTTACCCGCAGGTAGATAGTCAGCACCATAACCCAACTTCAATTTGATTCTACTATTCTTTTTTTCTAATTCAGATAGGGTCATTTTGAATCGGTTAAGGCAATGTAGCGACAGGATATGCATCTGTGTTTGTGAAGTTTTATACCCTTGGTTTTTTCCTGTTACTGTACAGTATTCACCTTCCTCCATAATCGCTTCTAGTTCCTGCATATACTGAACTAATTCTTGCTCAGATAATAGACCTACATTTTTGCGTAATCTTTCGGTTGACATTTTGATTGAACTTGGACTTGTTAAGTTTTCCATTTTGATTTGATTTTAAATTTCTGTTTCGACATTTTTGTCTCATCAGCACAGGCACTCACCTGTGGACAGAGGAGGTGGTTAGCCTCCTGTGGGTTAGCAGTAAATTGCATCGGGCATATTCTCAGACATATGGTCAAGTTTAGCGCAATGCTCTTGGTATTTCCAACACTTGGTTAGGTTCTTTAATGCGTAATCCCAATCTTCTGATTCACCATTATATTCAGCCTCGTGAATTTCATCTTTTGCACCTAATGCTTGGTAGTACATTGTATCGTTCCATTCGCCACCACTCTGATTGTTGAATGCATTTACAATCTTATCATATAATTTTATGCACTTTGTTTTATTGCTCATAATATTTCTTTTTAAATGTATTTATTAAATTCTTGGTATTCAGTTATTGCTAATTGCAGGTCGCTTATTGCATCGTAAATCGGTGCAGTCATTTGCTCTTCGTCATCCTGTAGATATTCGTCTTCAAGGATTTCGTTTACCTCGTTGCTCATCCCGTCTAGCTTAGACAGGATGGTTCTTAAATAGTTTTTTGTATCTGCTTCCATAATTATTTAGTAAAAAGGTTAAAGGTTAATTTCATTTCATTCCACCAATTGAACTGCTCGTATTGTTTTTCGTTGAAGATTTCAACTCTCACTACACCGTTTGGTTGACGAACTTGAACTGAGTGCAGTCCGCTTGATAGAATTTTGTGTTTGATAATTTTTGACATTGTAATTGATTTAAAAGTTAAGACGCTTCTCAGCGTTTCGTCCTACAGGACTCATCAGTTAACTATGCTTTCTCTACTATAGATACACCTCTAATTCTCCATTTCATTCCTTCAGCAGTATCTATTACTGTTTCCCCATTACCATTCAGCACCATTAGATGTGCCTTCTTCGATTGGTATCCACTCACGATAAAGTAATCTCCATTTCCGTAAATACTCTTCTTCATATTTCTTCTAAGTTGTGTCATTGTAATACTCTTTAATGCTTTGAATTCTGATTTCTTACTTCTTACTGACCAACCAAATCTTCTCAGCACGTTTTTATAGGTGAATATATCTCTGTCTGAAGAGGTGTAGTGGTACGCATCAAATGGTATGTTAAAGAAATTCAAGCAAGTTGTAACACATACTGTTTTACTTCCTTTAGCGTGGTTAATGTGGTTTTGTATTGTTCTGTTCCTCATTGTTGCAGTTGTCATTGTAATTGATTTTAAGATTAGTTATCGGTACAGGTTACGAACCTGCATTTTTGGTATGAGCCTCACAGACTTACCGATAGTTTTTTCGTGAATTTCACTCTCAAGACTCGCACATTAACTCCATCCACAGATGGTTAAAGAGATGTCAGTCGCTCTACAGAAACCCCGATAAAGGGTTGCCAATATTTTATCCTTGAAATCATTTTCACTCCCCGTTATGACCTATGAACACCTTGGTGCTACTTACATCGCTTGATAGATATGGATAGAGAGATAATCTTAACAGAAACGTTAAATGATTGATTATCAGCAGTCTGCGTGAAGCACAGTTAAAGTAACACTTTAGATAATGTGTTGTAACTGCTTGATTCTCAGTAAGTTAGGTCAGAATGTCAAAGAACGTGTACCTCTCGGCATACGCAAATATACATTAAATTATATTCTCTGTCTAATTTTTGTTCAATATTCGTTCAATTCAAGTTCAATTCAGATGGATTAAGGGGTGCAAGATTCATTCTTTGTTCCGTCCTGCTGAATCTCAATGACAGTCAGCCGTTTACAACACTTAATTTTACTATGCTTTGTTTGACCTAGAGAATAGGGGTGCAGGGGTAAAGAGATGTCTGCAAGCATCTCCTTAGATTTTCTGTATAATGCAGGGATATCGCTCAATATTGCCTTGTATACCGCACTCGAGCAGGACTCGAGCAGGGGAATCGTAATGACGAACTAGCAAAGCGAGTAGTGTCAAGGGGTGCAGGCAGGATGACGGCAGCAGGATGACGGGAGCAGGGAGTCCCCAAACGAAAAGCTAAAAAAATCAGAGCGAATGGATTTAAAAATATAAAAATCAATTTCAAATTTTGAGTTTCTGAATGGGGTCCGGCTTCCATTGTATTGTATTACCCAAACACTACATATAACTAATAAATTTTTTTTCGTATCTTTGTCTTTTAAACATCGAACACTATGAAAATGAAATATCAAAGTATGGGCGGTCTTGAGGTTAAGGACGGCAGATTAATAAACGACAGGAGAGACGGAGTCTCAGGAATCCAACAGGCTGCTAATATATCCAAGATGATGCACAGAGCCAAGAAGGTAGATATGATTGCTGACGGAATTGAGTTAGCTGAGGGACGTAAAGGTTTCTATAGAATGTAATTGATTTGATTTGATTGATTGATTTGAGGAGAGGATACTTGATAGGTGTCCTCTTTTTTTTATCTATACCCAAACACTATGTTGAAAGTTTAACATATCGATGTTGTTTAAATGTTATTTAATTTTATCTAACTATCTGATTATCAATACTAATGTTGATTATGTTGATTTTTAGTCTCAAAAGTCTTAAGAAGAAATATAAAGAAGTACTCTCTCTCTCTCTCTCTATAGAGGAACAATTTTTTACCATACTAACATAACAATGAAATGAACGGAATTTATACATAAATTAAACGTACAGTATTATCAGATTGAAATACAAATAAATAGTGTACCTTTGTTTCAAACTTAAATTAAATCATATGTCTGAAATCGGTTACACTCCGAAAAATCTACTCTTTGAAGATGAGGGTAGAAAGAAACTTTTTAAAGGGATTAGTACAATAGCGAGCGCAGTTAAATCTACGCTAGGACCATCCGGTCAGACTGTATTAATTGAATCACCAAATCACACACACGGAATTACTGTTACCAAAGATGGAGTTACGGTAGCGAAGGCAGTAGCATTGATTGACCCAACCGAGCACCTTGCGGTGCAGATGATGAAAGAGGCAGCGGATAGAACTGCTTCATCAGCCGGGGACGGTACAACGACTGCCATTGTATTAACGGAGGCAATTGTAAAAGAAGGAGACCGACTAATTACTAAGGACCTCAACAAGACTGAGATACTTCGTGAGTTGGTTAACGAGACTAACATTGTGGTAAAGAACCTTAAGAAGAACTCAAGGAAGGTTACCTCACAGAGACTTAAAGATGTTGCGACTGTATCAGCCAACAACGATAAGGAGTTAGGAAAAATAATTGCTGACGTATATAAACAGGTTGGTCCAACAGGATTAGTAACTGTTGACCGTTCACAAACCTCAGAGACTTACTTTGAGTCTACAAGTGGATTAAAGATAGACAGGGGATATGAGAGTCCTTTGTTTGTAAACCATCAAAAGAACGATGAGTGTATACTAGAGGATGTTCAAATCCTTGTATGCGATGCACCTATCGATAACTTACTTAACATAGAGAACGTACTTAAGCCTATTATACAAGACCATAAGAAATTGTTAATCATAGCACCAACGAGTCCACAGGTAGTTAATACCTTGGCGGCTAACGTTATGAAGAACAAGTTAAAGCTTTGTACGATAGGTGTTCCTTCCTTTGGATATAAGTCACACGAGTTAATGCAAGACATTGCTATTAGTGTAGGTGCTACTTACTTTAGTGAGAAGACAGGAGATGACTTAAGCTTAATGACTGAGAAGGATTTAGGACACGCAGCAAAAGTTATTGTAGGTCGTGAGCATACTGTTATTGTAAAAGACAACAACTACCACGATGAGATGATTGACGTAAGGGTTGCTGAGTTAAAGGATGCACACTCTAGAGAGAACAATAAAAACAATGCTGAGTTTATCCTTAGCCGTATCGCTTCGCTAACAGGTGGTGTTGGTGTAATATATGTTGGAGGTCAGACAGACTTAGAACAGAAAGAGTTATACGACAGGATTGATGATGCGGTATGTGCGGTACGTTCAGCTTTGGAACAAGGAATTATTCCGGGAGGTGGAACTGCATTAATGCAAGAGGCGCATAGGCTAAGTTTCTTGAATGACGATATGACAGTTGCTCAACAAATTTTAGCGAACGCACTTCGTGCTCCTATGTTTCAGATATGGGAGAACGCAGGAATAAAATACGAGGGTCAGTACGAAGCATCACAAATTAAATATAACGATGGCTTTGATGTGAAAGAAGGAAAGTGGGGAGATATGTATCGAATGGGAATTATAGACCCATTGAAGGTAACTAAGTCTGCACTAGAGAATGCGGTATCAGTTGCGGTAACTATCCTTTCTACTAACGCTATTATTACAATGGCAAGAACATACCAAGATAGCAATGATGCCTAAGTGTACAGATTGCGAGAAAATCTTAATATGGGGTGGAGACCATTCCTATGAGGATGAGGGTCTTGAAGGTGATGGTATTGTAACTAACTACAGTTGTTCCAATAAATATTGCAAGGTAGAAACATTATTAATTTATAAAGAGATATGAAACCAATAGGTAAGTATATAGTAATAAGTCAAATTAAAGAAGAAGTAAAGACTGAATCAGGTCTATTACTTTCTGCAGCAGATGCACTTGACATTAGATACAAGAAAGGAAAAGTAATAGCACCCGGAACGGATGTAAGTGTTATTGATTCTGCAGATGTAATCTTTTATGATTCAAGAGCAGGCTACACAATGATTATAGAGGGAGAGCAGTATACTGTTATTTCTGAGAGAGATGTCGTTGTTGTTTTATAAACTTATTCATTTCTTTAATATAGTTTCGGTATACCTTATCGGTGTATGAAACATTCTTCAAAAACATTGGATTGGTGGAGGGACTCTCAGGAATCTCTTCACCTTCTAGTTTATTATATATAGACTTAATTACTCTAGCAGTTTTATAAGAGAGTTGGTATATAGCTTTATTCTTTCCGTTATTCTTTCTGAATACTTCTATCCAACCATTTGTTCTTAGGTTCTCAAATCTATTCTTATCCCAACTCATAAGTTCGTTGTAACTATCAAAGTCATCTTTAGAGAAAAACTTTTCTGACTCCAAGAACAATAACATATCAAGGTCTGCTTGTGTTAGTCCGTACTTTGCTTTTATAAAATAGCGAACTACTCTCCAATACTTTAAGTAATTATGCATTCAATTAAATTTATTAACTTTGCAAGCAAAGATACATTATTATGGCAACAGAAACAAAAGCACAAAAAGCGAAGCGGTTAGCAGCCGAGGCAGCAGCCAAGAAAAAGAAGGCTGCAGAAGATGCAGCTAAACTAGCAGCAGCTAAGAAAAAAATATCAGATGACCTTAAGAAAGCTAATGTTGACCTGAACGATAAAAAGTTTGTAGCTAAGAATGTAACAAAGACTAAACCAAAAGAAAACAAAAAGAGAGTTACTACAAGTGCTACTCAATTAAATTTTGGAGGAACACGACTTGGTTCAGTAACAAAGTTGAATAGAAAAAAAGGACGTAAATCTTATAGAGCATAAATTATGAAAACAATGAAACCATATTTCACAGAGGCAAGTAAGAGTATGAAAGGTAAACCGGAAAAGTACGGACTACCATCTAACGACCAAATCAAAAAAAGTGTATACGCTAAGTGCGGTAAAAAATAAATGGCAAAACCAAGGAAGGGTAAGGCGAAAGTAAAGGTAACTGCATCAGGTAAGAAGGTAAGCTACGGACAAGCAGGTAAGGCTAAGAAGGGTGGTCCTAGAGTAAAGCCGGGTACATCTAAAGGAGATAGTTACTGTGCAAGAAGTTTAGGTATAAAGAAAAGATTATCTAAGAAAAAACAAAACGACCCGAACACACCAAACAACTTATCCCGTAAGAGGTGGAAGTGTTCAGGAGCAAAATCTAAAAAATAAAAGAGATGGAAAAATTTATTGACAAGTTGCAACACCAATGGAATAGGTTAATGTATAAGTTAACTTTTAAAAATTATAAAAAGAAATAGTTATGAGTTGTAAAGATTTAAAAGGAAAAGCAAAGCTTGATTGTATTCAGAAGCAAGCAAAGAAAGATTTAAAGAAAGTAGTTAAAGCAGTACCTGAAGTTGTTGACGATGTAAAAGACGAGGTTGTGCAAGCAGCAAATTTTATTGGAAACAAGTTTAAGGATATTAAGAAAAAGATTAAAGCAAAGAGAACTACTAGAAAAAAGCAAAAGAGAGAAAGACGTTTAAAGAAAGGACTAGGGTTCCGAGGATAAATAAGGTCTTAAAAATTTTACTATCTTTGTATAAGATTTATTAATTAAAAAATATATATTATGGCACAAGGATATAACTCAAGGCTTGATGAGTCACTAGGAGCAAAGAACGGAAAGAAATCACAGTCCCTAAAGTCTCGTAGAGATGAGTCTAAAGGAATGGAGAAATCAATGGGTAAGAAAGCTTATTCAGGAAACAAAGGCTCTGCTCAAGGACCTCATCACCAAAACAATATTACAATTAAGAAACATAGTTACTAAGAAGAAATGGGCAAAGGATTAGTTTGGTTAGGAAATAAAATAATTGCATTATGGTGTGCAATGCAATGTAAATGGAACAAGTGGATGTTGGCTTTAATGTTCAACGTAGGGTCTTGTCCAAATAAGATGTGCACTTGTAAAAAATAAATATAATGGAAGCTAAAGGACTCGGAGATACAATTGAAAAAATAACTACCGCAACAGGTATTAAAAAAGTAGTCGAAGCAGTAGCAAAGGTTACAGGAAAACCGTGTGGTTGTTCAAAAAGAAAAGAAAAATTAAACGAGGCATTCCCTTATAGTAAATAAAAACATTATGGCATACGAAAAATTACAAGGATATTTAGCACAAGAGGTTATTGTTAGTGATAACACTAATATTATATATCCATCTTTAGCAGTTGAGGGTACTACATCAGTACCTGTAGCAAACCAATTAACCGCAGCCGGAGCAGTTGACTTTGAGGCAGAAGGAATTTTTGCAGGAGACATTGTAGTTAATTCAACTACAGGTTTAAAAGCAACAGTTCTTAGTGTAGTAGATAAACTAACTTTAATTATTAATACAGATATATTTTTAGTTCAAGGTGAAGCGTTCAAGGTATATAATGCATCAGCATTTAAAAACTATCAAGATGCAAACAATGGTTGTGTTTTGTATATAGGAGGTGCAGGAGATTTAAAGGTAGATACAATTGCAGGAAGTACAGTTACTTTTAAAGCAGTACCTGTTGGATTTTTCCCTGTACAAGTAAAGAAAATTTATTCAACCGGAACTGCAGCAGCAGACATTATAGCACTTTGGTAATATGAAAAAATTAGTAATAGCAATATCAATAAGAATATGAAAGAATATTACACCACTAACGATACCACGGGTATTGAAGGAATATCGATAGTTTATCAATTAACCACTAATGCGTAATTGGATGACAGATATAAAAATGTACCTACTTAATGTGGGCACGCTTGCCTTATCTTTTTCGGAGATAGATATGGTGCTAAAGATACTTTTGCTAATCATAAGTATTGGATATACTTTTCATAAGTGGATATTGATGCACAGGAAATCAAATGAAAAAAATAAATAAACTTATAGTTCATTGTTCAGCAACTAGAGAGAATCAGCCAATATCTTACGAGACCATAAAAGATTGGCACGTTAATGGCAATGGATGGAAAGACATCGGTTATCATTATATAATACACTTAGACGGAAGAATAAGTAAAGGTAGGCAAGACTCTGTTCAGGGTGCGCATACGTCAGGTCACAATCACGATAGTTTAGGAATTTGTTATGTAGGTGGTCTAGAGTCTGATGGTAAAACTCCAAAAGATACAAGGACTTGCGCTCAGATAGAAACATTAGAATGTTTGCTTCACACGTTAAAACAAATTCATACCTCCGCAGTAGTGCATAGTCATAATGATTTCTCGGCAAAAGCTTGTCCAAGCTTTGATGCTACAGGTGAGTATAAATTTATAAGCGAACATAACTATGAAGAAAATTGCTAGTCTAATAATAATAATATTTTTTAGTGCAGGATGTAAATCTTATCAAGAGTTACCTGCTTCTCATTTTGTAAAGGTACTTGGAATAACAAGTAAGGGAGATACCATTCAGGTAAACATCAATTCCTTAAGACCTAAGATATACCAATACAATACTTACTATAGAACTTACCAAGATATAGACAGGGGTCCAAGATACAACTACGACTTAAGACCTCGTGTTGTAGTTCCTGTATTTAAACATAAGCCTAAGCCTAAACCATTACCGTTTAAGCCTATATTAAAACCAACAATAAAACCTAAAAATTAGATGAAAAAAATAATAGATTGGTTTGGTGGTAGTGTAATAAAAGATTTAATGTCAGGTCTTGACAAACTCTTTACTTCAAAAGAAGAAAAAATTATAGCTGAGAATGCTATAAAACAAATCCTTCTTCAAAAACAATTAGAGTTACAGAAGATGCAGACTGATGTTATCATAACAGAGGCAAAAGGAAATTGGTTACAAAGAAGTTGGAGACCAATACTTATGTTATCTTTTGGCTTTATAGTTATTTATGTAAAATTTATAGGTCCATTATTCGGGTTGCCAATTCCACCATTAGAATTAGAGTTTTGGGAGTTACTGAAAATAGGTATTGGAGGCTATGTAGTAGGTAGAAGTGCAGAGAAGATAGCCAATAACATCACTATCACAAAAAAATAATCGTCATTTTTTTTATCTATCTTTGTAGAACAGAAAAAGCAGATTATAAATGGCAAGAATAAGTACATACCCAATAGACACAAGTCTAAGTGGTTCTGATATATGGATAGGGTCTGATGCAAATAATAAATTCGCTACTAAAAACTTTTCATTAGAATCAGTTGCGGAATGGATTAATACATCGTCTTCTATAGATTCCCAAACTCTAAGATATATTTATCAATCAGAGGCAGATAACACAAACAGAATTAAAGGTTCAATTTCTCTCCCTACATCAGTAGCAGGAGATGTTTCTTTTGCAACAATAACTGACATTGTTATTAGTTCATACTCTCAGAAGTATGTTAGCGAACCTTCACCTACAGACATATCAGGATTTTATACAGACCCACTTGTTGGTTCTACTGTAATTATTACTAACGCTAAGGACATAAGTAACTTTGCAATATTTTCTTGGGACTCATCAGTAGCTACAACAGGTGAACCGGACTTTTGGGATATTGGATTATCTCTTTTAGCCTCATCAGGAGACTTTAAAAGTAGTGAGTATTATTTATTATCTTTGCTAACATATGATGCTTCAGGCAGCGGAGGAGATAAAAATTTTGTTTTTACACAAGCAACACCTTCATCTTCGTGGACAGTAACGCACAACCTTGGAAAGTTTCCATCGGTAAGTGTGGTAAACTCTTCTAAAGTGATTGTATATGGAAACGTAAATTATATTAACACAAACGAATTAACAATAACATTTAGTGCTCCCTTTTCAGGTCAGGCATTTCTAAATTAACTAAACAAAAAAAACTATGGCAATTATTTATTTAGATGCGTTAGACCTTTCAGGATTAGAAGTACAGAACGTACTTGCGCAAAGTATTACAAGTAACCCAACTCCATTAGGAGAAGGGCAATTTTTCTTTGACTCAACGTTAAAGACAATTAAGTATTGGAATGGTACTTCTTGGATTGAACTAGACGGTACAGGAGATATCACAGGAGTAACGGCAGGTTCGGGACTTTCAGGTGGAGGAACCACAGGTGCGGTTACTTTAGCGGTGGACTACGCAGGAGCAGACAACGTTATTCTTGAAGCACAAGATTTATCAGGTACTGCAATAGAAGATGGGTTTAAAATATTATTTTCTGATTCAGCAGAGGATGTAAGCTTTGGTGACGTAAGTGACTTACCTTTTAGTAATAATTCAGGTTCGGTAACTTCAGTAAGTCAAACTCACGGAGGTAATGCATTTACTGTAGGAGGTTCTCCAATTACAAGTTCAGGAACTCTTGCTATTACAATGGCAGGTTCTGCAACACAATATATTGATGGAGCAGGTGATTTAACTACTTTTCCAACGCTAACTACAGGAACAGTTACATCTGTAACTTCTTCAGATACAACATTTGTAGCTGCATCAGGAACAAGTCCTATTACTTCAACAGGTGATTTAAGCTTTGAATTAAGTGCATCAGGAACTCCAAGTTCAAGTACTTATTTAAGAGGGGATAATACTTGGGCAACAGTTCCGGGTGGTTATACTTCATTTACATTAGGAGCAGACACAGGTACTTCTAATGCAATTGTAGATGCTGATATAGTTACGATTGCAGGTATAAAAGGAATTTCATCAGTAATTAGTACTGTAGGTACTACATCTACAGTTAGTGTAGGTATTGATGACTCAGGAGTAACGGCAGGTACTTATGCAAGTGCTGATATTACAGTAAACGCAAGAGGACAAATTACTGCAGCAAGTGCAGGTGGTGCAGGAACAATGACATCATTTGATTTAGCTTCTGATTCAGGAACTGCTCAAACCATTAGTAATGGTGAGACAGTAACTATTTCAGGTGGAACTGCTTTAACAGGTGTGGTTGGTGCTACTGATACAGTAACAATTAATCACGATACGTTTGGAACGGCAGGAACATATGCTTATCCTGCATCAGTTACAACAAATGCTACAGGTCACATTACTGCGGTTACTGCAGGAAGTGCACCGGGTACAATGGATGACTTCTTAGTGGGAGCAGATTCAGGAACGGCATTAACTATTTCAGATGGTAACACACTTTCTTTAGTAGGTGGTGTAGGTATTACAACTACGGCAAGTGCTACTGATACAGTAACTATAAAAACTGATTTAGACGAATTACCAACATTGGCTGCCACAGGATTTGATAATGATATCGTATTCTTACAAGACCAAAATACTCAGGGTAGAGTTGCAATGTCAAATGTGCCTTTAGATTATTGGGGTAATCCTGATGCTGCGATAGATATGGATAATCAGAAGGTTGTTAACCTTACTGACCCAACTTCAGCACAAGATGCAGCAACTAAAAACTATGTAGATACAACATTCGCAGGTTCAGGAGCATTAATCTACCAAGGTGGATACGATGCAACAACTGCAGCACCATCAACAGGTGTTAAGCAAGGTTGGACATACGCAGTAACAGTAGCAGGTACAGGTTCACCTGCAGGATTTTGGAGTCCAACATTAGAGGTTGGTGATTTAATTATTGCTAATCAAGATACACCTGTTAATGCAGGAGATTGGACTGAGATTAACAAGAACATTGACGTTGCAACGGCAACCGTTCAAGGTATTGCAAACTTCCCAACTGCAGGTGGATTAAGCGTATCAGCAGGAGCAGTAAGTTTAGCAAGTTCAGGAGTAACTGCAGCTACAAAAGGAACTGCAAGTAAATCAGCTTCAGTAACAGTTAATGCAAAAGGTATCGTAACTGCATTGTCAGACCAAGATATTCAAATTGCAGCAAGTCAGGTAACTAACTTCTGTGCAGAAGTAGAATCTTGTCAAACTGCTAGAGAAAAAGTAGGTACAATAGGTAGTGCAACATCTTGGACAATTACTCATAACTTTGGTACTAGAAATGTAGTAGCAACTGTTTATCAAAACTCAGGTAGTTACCAAGAAGTAAAAACTACAGTTACTAGACCTACAGTAAACACAGTAGTAATTTCTGTTGCTTTTGCAGTAGGAGCAAATGCGTTGAACTATATGCTTCAACAAGTAGGATAAACTTAAGTGAGAGGTGGCAAAAACTCTAGAAGTAATGTCACCTCTTATATTATATATTAAAATAAACTATGGCTTTAGATACAGAGATAATTGAATTTCTACAACCGATTGATGTTGCAAAAAATATTTCTATTGATGGAAGGTCACTTGGCGAAAATGCTTTTACTAGCACAACAATACCTACGAACAACAATCAACTTGTAAACGGTGAAGGATATATAACGGCAGCATCTTTACAGGGTGTCCCTGCTATATTATCAAATGGAGTAACACCTAGTTTAAATTCCGGGATTACTGCTGCTGAAGTAAGGTCTTTGATTGGAGCAGGAACCGGAGGAGGTAGTGTTACAAGTGTAGGACTTTCTATGGATGGTAATGCAGTTGGTGTTAATGGTAGTCCAATAACATCAAGTGGAACTTTAGATATATCTTGGATTGGAGATTCTAATCAGTATGTAAATGGAGAAGGTAATTTAGTAGAATTCCCAAGTATACCACAAGGAGACATTACGCAGGTAGTTGCACAGAATGGATTAATAGGTGGTGGTTCAAGTGGTAGTGTTACAGTAGCAGTACAATATGTAGGAGTAAACAATATAATTAATGAAGCTGCAGAAAACAATACTGAAGTTGATGCTAAGGATTTAATTTTATATAAAAACAATGATGATGATACTGTTTATAGTGCTAGAGTAATTGACCTTGTTACCGCAGGTGGTGTTATCACTCGTGTAGATGCAGGTGATGGTTTAACCGGTGGCGGAGCGAGTGGTGATGTATCATTAGCGGTGGACTCTACGGTTGTAAGAACAACAGGAACACAAACTATTGGTGGTGCAAAAACATTCAGTTCAATTCCTGTAGTGGGAACAATAGCAACTGCAAATGATTCAACTTCAGCAGCTTCAACTGCTTGGGTAAAAAATCAAGGATACATAACTTCTACACCGGGTGGAGATATTACAGGAGTAACTGCAGGAGCAGGTATGAGTGGTGGTGGAACATCAGGTACTGTTACTTTAACCAATGCAGATAGAGGTTCTTCTCAACCAATTTTTAAAACAATTACTGCATCAGGAGGCATAGAAGATATTGTTGCAGAAAGTAATAGCGATATATTAAATTTTGTAGGACAAGGTTCAATAAGTGTAACCACGGATTCAAAAGGTAATAATGTAAATATAAACAGTAGGTTCCAACAGTTGGAAATAGCAGGTACTGAGTTAACTCTTAGTGATGGTAACTCTGTTGAACTTCCAACATCTATAGGTCCTAAAGGAGACCAAGGTATTCAAGGGATTCAGGGACCACAGGGAGACATTGGGTTGACGGGTGCTAAAGGAAACGCAGGAACAAACGGAGCCAAAGGAGACCAAGGAATCCAAGGGATTCAGGGTGTTCAAGGTGACATAGGATTAACGGGCGCAAAAGGTGATAAAGGATTAACAGGCTCAAAAGGAGACCAAGGTATTCAAGGGATTCAGGGTATACAGGGAGACATTGGACTCACAGGTGCCAAGGGTACGGCAGGTACAAATGGTACAAATGGTGCCAAGGGTGATACCGGTTCAAGAGGTGCAAAGGGAGACCAAGGAATCCAAGGATTCCAAGGAGACCAAGGAGATATTGGATTGACAGGAGCGAAAGGCGCAGCAGGAACTAATGGTTCAAATGGTGCTAAAGGTGATACGGGCGCAGCAGGTACTAACGGTACAGATGGCGCAGTTGGAAAACAAGGTATTCAAGGATTAAAAGGTGACACAGGTATTCAAGGTGGAACAGGTGCAAAGGGAGACCAAGGTATTCAAGGTATTCAAGGGATACAAGGTGACATAGGTCTTACGGGTTCTAAGGGGTCTACGGGTTCTGCAGGTACTAACGGTACAAATGGTGCTAAAGGTGACACAGGAGCAGCCGGAGCAAGAGGTGCTGCCGGAGCCAAAGGTATTCAAGGAGACACAGGAGGACAAGGAGCACAAGGTGACCAAGGATTAAAAGGTATACAAGGTATACAAGGAACCGCAGGTTCTAATGGAGCCAAAGGAGATACGGGAGCAGCCGGTGCTAAAGGAAGTACGGGAGCAGCAGGTGCTGCAGGAGCCAAAGGGGACCAAGGTATTCAGGGAATACAAGGACCACAAGGTGATATCGGATTGAAAGGAGCAACAGGTTCCGCAGGTGCAAAAGGAGCGACAGGTTCAGCAGGTACTCCGGGAGCAGCAGGTGCAAAGGG
>ERZ1027208.506-NODE-506-length-14947-cov-18.725624_pt1 | contig 14947 bp, 14 predicted proteins | sample MGYA00520867_ERZ1027208 | MGnify/ENA primary metagenome ERZ1027208 (study PRJEB33311, sample SAMEA4378413) | marine metagenome | biome: Marine biome; feature: Fjord; material: Water | collected 2014-07-20T08:00:00Z/2014-07-... | depth 75 m ...
GAATATTAGGCTCTTAAGTGTTATTTATTGCGTTTTGCTAATAATAAAACTTATAAATCTATTTCAAAAACTATACTAAACACATTAAAAATTGGTTACAATCTATATGCAAACGAACAAGATAAGTTATTTCGTATCATTTATAATAGTATTAACATTTTCGTTGTTTAATACCACTACTGCGCAAAACAAGGACGATAAATTCATTGTTGTCTTAGATGCTGGCCACGGTGGACATGATCCAGGGAACTTGGGAAATGGTTTTAGAGAAAAGAATATTGCTTTAAACATTGTTCTTAAAATTGGAGCTGCTTTAGAAAAAGATTCTAATTTTAAAGTTATTTATACGCGTAAAACTGATGTTTTTATAGAATTACGTGAACGAGCTGCTATTGCCAATAGAGCGGACGCAGATTTATTTGTTTCTGTTCATTGTGATTCTCATACATCTCAAGCTTACGGAGCAGGGACATTTGTAATGGGACTAAATAAAAGTTCTCAAAATTTAAATACAGCTAAGAAAGAGAATGAAGTAATTTTTTTAGAAAAGGATTATGATAAAAACTATAAAGGTTTTGATCCAAATTCTCCAGAAACATTGATAGGTATTTCTTTAATGCAAGAAGAATATTTAGACCAAAGTATTTTATTAGCCAGCTTAATCCAAAAAAAAATGGTGAGCTTAAAAAGAAAAGACAGAAAAGTAAAGCAAGATGTGTTCTGGGTTCTTCATAATACATATATGCCAAGTGTTTTAGTTGAAGTAGGATTTTTAACCTATAAGAAAGAAGGGGCATATTTAAATTCAAAAAAAGGGCAGACAGAAATGGCTGAATCTATTAAAGATGCCATTGTGGAATATAAAAAAGGAATCGATCTTAATTTTGTTGACACTGATTATTTAATTGAAAATGATAATGATATTGAAATTCCTTCGGAAGAAAAAATAGTAAACAATACAGTTTTTAAAGTTCAAATCGCAGCAGGTACAACAGCTCTGGATCCAAAACCATATAATTTCAAAGGACTTCAAGATATTTCACGAGAAAAAGAGGGAGAATTCTACAAATACTTTTATGGTTATACTTCAGATTACAATAAAATTCAGAAACTTCAACAAGAAGCTAAGAAAAAAGGGTACAAAAGCTGTTTTATAGTCGCTTACAAAAATGGAAAGCGCATAAGTTTAGACAAAGCTTTAAAACAAGACGTAAATTAGAAGCATTCTAATAAAATTTATTTTATTTTTGTTACTTAATCAAACCAAAAATCTGCTTTGAAGATATCTAGAGAAGTTAAAACAGCCATATTAGTTATACTGGGAATTGTGTTTTTTGTATTCGGTTTTAATTACCTTAAAGGGAACAACCTTTTAGACGATTCTATAATTGTTTATGCAGAATATGATAATGTTGAAGGTTTAACGCCATCAACACCTGTTACAATCAATGGTTATGCTGTTGGTAAAGTATTGGATATTTATTTTAAAGATCAAAGTTCTGGACGTTTAGTCGTTAAAATGGATATTGATACAAAATTCAAATTTTCTAAAAATAGTAAAGCCGAGTTATTTCAAAATGGATTTATAGGAGGAAAAGCCATTGCTATTATTCCTGCATTCGATAACGCACCAGATGCAGAAACCGAAGACTATTTAGAGGGTAGTACAAAAGCAGGTATTACAGAATTAGTAAATGAGCGTTTAACGCCTTTACAAGAAAAAATTGAAAAGGTAATGACAGAAACCGATACCTTGTTAGTTGGTTTTAACAATGTTTTTGATGAACGTACTCAAGAGAATTTAAAAACAAGTATAGCAAGTCTTAATGCTACATTATCTACATTTAATACAGCTTCTAAAACATTAAGCAACTTATTAGAAACCAATAAGTCTAAATTAGACAACACGCTTACTAATGTTGAAAAAGCATCAGGAAATTTATCGCAAATCTCAGATGAGTTAGCCCAGGCAAACATTACTAAAACGATTAAAGAATTGCAAGCCACTTTAAAAAAGTTTGATGGTATTATTGCAAGTGTTGAAAATGGAGATGGTTCGATAGGTAAATTATTAAAAGACGAAAAGCTTTATAATAATTTAACAGGCGCTTCACAACAATTAGAAGAGTTACTGCAAGATATGAAGCTTAATCCTAAACGTTATGTGCATTTTTCGGTATTTGGAAAAAAACCAAAACAATACGATGCTGAAGGCAATGAAATAAAAGACAGAGACTAAACTACGACCAAAACAAACCTATTATAATGAATTACTTACCAAATATAATTTTTGCTATTGCCTTAATTTTTGGCATCGGTTATTTTGCAAGAAATGTAAAAAAGCTAGTGCGTAACATAAAACTTGGAAAAGACAAAGATGTTAGTGATAATAAGTCACAACGCTGGAAAAATATGGCAATGATTGCTTTAGGTCAAAGCAAAATGGTTAAACGCCCTATTGCAGGATTCTTTCACATTATTGTATATGTCGGTTTTGTAATAATAAACATTGAAGTACTGGAAATTATTATAGATGGATTATTTGGTACACATCGCATTTTTTCAGGAATAGGCAATTTATATGGCTTTTTAATAGGGAGTTTTGAAATATTGGCAGCATTGGTTTTTGTTGCGGTAGTTGTGTTTTGGATAAGAAGAAATATCATAAAAATAAAACGTTTTATGAGTTCAGAAATGAAAGGTTGGCCAAAAACAGATGGTAACGTCATCCTTTATTTCGAAATGGTATTAATGACACTGTTTTTAGTAATGAATGCTACAGATGCTCATTTTCAAGCTATGAACTCAGGAAATGTAATTAGCCAATTTATAGCACCTTTATTTAGTGGTTTATCAGAAAATGCTTTGCATTTTGTAGAACGTAGTGCTTGGTGGTTACATATTTTAGGAATTTTAGTTTTCTTGAATTATTTATACTTTTCAAAGCATTTACATATTCTTTTAGCTTTTCCTAATACATATTACGGTAATTTAAACCCTAAAGGACAGTTTTCAAATAGTGAAGCCGTTACAAAAGAAGTGATGTTAATGATGGATCCAGATGCAGATCCGTTTGCTGCACCAGCCGAAGATGACAATGAGCAAGTACCAGAAAAATTTGGTGCAAGTGATGTGCAAGATTTAAGTTGGGTAAACTTACTAAATGCTTATACATGTACAGAATGTGGTCGCTGTACAAGTGAATGTCCAGCAAATCAAACAGGTAAGAAATTATCACCACGTAAGATTATGATGGATACCAGAGACAGATTGGTAGAAGTTGGCGAAAATATAGATGCAAATAATGGAGAGTTTAAAGATGATGGAAAGCAACTTTTAAACGATTACATAACAAAAGAAGAGCTTTGGGCTTGTACAAGTTGTAATGCATGTACTGAAGCTTGTCCTGTTAGTATTGATCCATTAAACATCATTATGGAAATGCGCCGTTATTTAGTAATGGAAGAATCTGCTGCACCAATGGAATTAAACAATATGATGACAAATATTGAAAACAATGGAGCGCCTTGGCCTTATAACCAAATGGATAGATTGAACTGGAAAAACGAATAGAAGTGAGAATAAATGAATAGTATTAATCTGAAATACAAACTTTTTGTCATAGCATTTATAATGTTAGGCTTTCAGAATGTTTCAACACAATCCTATGCAAAAGATTCATTACAAATTAAGGTTTATACAGAAATAGAATATGAAAACAGTCAAGCAAAACAAATAATATTAAAAAAAGTGTTTTGCGATTATTGTTCAGAAATACAAACAAAGAGCATTGCAGAAGAAGCTTTAAGAAGAGCAGACATTGAAAAATACCATCCAGAGAACAAATTAAAAAATGGCGAGAAACGATTAGCCATTTATATAAGGATTTCAAAAGAAGATTTTGCAGCAATAAAAGAAGATGAATAAAAAATCAAAACTAGTATTAGTCCTTGGGCTCATTTTACTCACTGCTGGAATTTATTTAATGACATGTCAAGATGAGCGCTTCGATTTTGTTTCAGGAATTTTTGTAGGGGTTGGCATCGGGAGTTTAGTCTCTGTATTAACCCAAATAACAAAATCTAATTTTGATAAAACATATAGTAACGATTAATTAAAAAAATGAAACACTAAACAATTAAAAGTGTTCATTAATATTTATACACTCAAATTATGAGCGAACAACTAAAAGTGCCTACAATGGCAGAATTTATGGCAGAAGGCAAACAACCAGAAGTATTATTTTGGGTTGGATGTGCTGGAAGTTTTGATGATAGAGCAAAAAAAATAACAAAAGCTTTTGTAAGAATCCTTAACAAAGCAAACGTTGAATTTGCTGTTTTAGGAACTGAAGAAAGTTGTACTGGAGATCCAGCAAAACGCTCTGGAAATGAATTCTTATTTCAAATGCAAGCCGTTACTAATATAGAAGTAATGAATGCTTACGAAGTTAAAAAAATTGTAACTGCTTGTCCGCACTGTTTTAATACACTTAAAAATGAATATCCAGGTTTAGGTGGTAATTACGAAGTTGTTCACCATACACAATTCTTAAAAGGACTTTTAGACGATGGGCGCTTAACTATAGAAGGCGGACAATTTAAAGGTAAACGTATTACATTTCATGATCCCTGTTATTTAGGTCGCGCCAATAATGTATACGAAGCACCTCGTGAGTTAATTCGTAAACTAGATGCAGAATTAGTCGAAATGAAAAGCTGTAAAAGCCGTGGCTTATGTTGTGGTGCTGGTGGCGCACAAATGTTTAAAGAACCTGAAAAAGGAAATAAAGACATTAATATTGAACGTACAGAACAAGCTTTGGAAACTAAACCTCAAATTATTGCTGCTGGTTGTCCGTTTTGTAATACAATGCTAACAGATGGAGTAAAAGGCAAAGAAAAAGAAGACAAAGTAGAAGTAATGGATGTAGCAGAACTTATTGCAAATGCTCAAGATTTGTAGTTAATTATTAAATCTTAATTTTTTTTACTTCCTACAAAGAGCATATGAAAACGACCAACGAGATTTTTTTATTAAATATTTCAGGGCAAGATAAACCAGGGCTGACTTCAAGTTTAACAAGTGTTTTGGCAGAATACGATGCTAAAGTTCTAGATATAGGACAAGCAAATATTCATAATACATTATCTTTAGGAATGTTGTTTGAAATCCAGTCTGGAGAACAGTCATCAGCGGTGCAAAAAGATTTATTGTTTAAGGCTTACGAGCTTGGTGTTAAAGCTAAATTTACACCAATTACACTTGAAGATTACGAGCATTGGGTAGGTCTACAAGGTAAAGACAGATACATTGTCACCATTTTAGGAGATAAACTTTCTGCTTATCAAATATCAGAAGTTACTAAAGTGATTTCTGAAAAGAATTTGAACATAGATGCCATAAAAAGGCTTACAGGGCGTCTTTCGCTTGTTAAGAAAGATGAATATCCTCGAGCTTCTATAGAACTTTCCATAAGAGGGAAAATTGAAAACAAATCAGAGCTTACTGAAAAATTCATGCAAATTTCTCACGATTTAGATGTGGATATTGCTTTTCAAGAAGATAATATTTATAGAAGAAATAGGCGTTTAGTATGTTTTGATATGGACTCAACGCTAATTCAAGCAGAAGTCATTGATAAATTAGCTGAGCTAGCAGGAGTAGGTGATGAAGTAAAAGCAATTACAGAAGCTGCAATGCAAGGAGAAATAGACTTTAATGAAAGTTTTAAAAGACGCATGAAACTTTTAGAAGGTTTAAACGAAGATGTTTTGCATAACGTGGCTGTTAATTTACCAATAACCAAAGGTGCAAGAAGACTTATTGATACGCTAAAAAGTTACGGATTCAAAACAGCAATTTTATCAGGCGGCTTTACTTATTTTGGGCATTATTTGCAAAAAGAATTAGGTATCGATTATGTGTATGCTAATGAGTTAGAAATAAAGGATGGTGTTTTAACAGGTAATTATATAGGAGATATAGTAAATGGCAGTAAAAAAGCTGAATATCTTAAAGAAATTGCTCAAAAAGAAGGTATAGATATTAACCAAACCATTGCTATTGGAGATGGTGCGAACGATTTACAAATGCTAAACCTTGCTGGTTTAGGTATTGCTTTTCACGCAAAACCAACAGTAAAAGATAATGCTCAAAGTTCCATTTCAAGTATTGGATTAGACGGAGTGTTATATTTATTGGGGTATCACGACAGACATATAGATTTAATAGAATAAAAAAAAATGCTAGTAGATTTCAATACATTACCAGAAGAGTCAAAAGTTTGGATTTATCAAGCCAACAGGTCTTTTTCAGATGTTGAATTAGAAGAAATAAAAGCGAAGTTGAATGTTTTTGTCGAAAATTGGGCAGCACACGGAACAGGTTTAGAAGCTGGTTTTGATATGCGTTACAAACGTTTCATTATTCTAGCTGTTAATCAAGATAATCAATCAGCAACAGGATGTTCTATTGATGCATCTGTGCATTTTATTCAACAATTAGAAAAAGACTACAATGTCGATTTAATGGATAAAATGAATGTGTCCTACAAACAAGGCGAATTTGTAGCATACAAAACACTTACCGATTTCAGAAAAATGGCAAAAGAGAAGGCTGTTTCCAAAAACACTATTGTATTTAATAACTTGGTAACTAATATTGCAGAGCTTAATGAAAATTGGGAAGTGCCAGCTAGCGACAGTTGGCATAATCGCTTTTTAAGTTAAATAATTCATAATAATATTTTTCAAAGAAATATTTAAACAAGAGAAGCGTTCTTTCAATAATTAAATCGTGTTATAAGTGTAACTAAAGTTGCATATAAACAGTAAGTTAATTTTTATATTTACAATACAAAATTCGATTAATTTCATGAAAAAAGCTTTTTATATCTCAGTTGTGTTTTTAATTACAAGCTTTTCAGCTTCAGCACAACAATGGATAACAAATTTTGATGAAGCAAAAGAAACAGCTTCAAAAAGCAATCAAAATATAGTATTGGTTTTTCAAGGTTCTGATTGGTGTGCACCTTGCATTAAATTAGATAAAGAAATTTGGAGCAATTCAGAATTTAAAAAACTGTCTAAAGACCATTTTGTAATGCTTCAAGCCGATTTCCCTAAGAGAAAACAAAATAAATTATCAGAAGCATTACAAGAACATAATAATAAGTTAGCTGAAAAATATAACCCCAACGGTTATTTTCCTTTTGTTGTTGTTTTAGATACATCCGGTAATGTGTTGGGTAATTTAGGCTATGAAAAAACAGCACCAACATTATTTTATAATAAATTAGTAGCTTTTGAAAAGTAAAACATTCATACTGTTCTTATTTCTAGCGTCAACAGTTTTTAGCCAAGAAGTCTATAACAAAACGGTTAAACTTATGGGAAGTCGTTTCGATATTTCTGTAGTTGCCAATTCTCAAATAGAAGGAAATAAAAGTATTCAAGTTGCTATTGATGAAATTTCTAGAATTGAAAAATTGATTTCTTCTTGGGATAAAAATTCACAAACATCAAAAATCATAGATAATGCAGGCGTACAACCGGTTAAAGTTGATGATGAGTTATTTCAACTTATTGATCGCGCTATAAAACTATCAAAATTAACTAATGGTGCTTTTGATATTAGCTACGCATCAATGGATAAGGTATGGAAGTTTGATGGTTCTATGATAACAATGCCATCAGAAGAAGCAATAAAAAACTCTGTTGAAAAAGTAGGTTATCAAAACATTATCTTAAATGCAGAAAATAAAACCGTTTTCTTAAAGCTGAAAGGAATGAAAATCGGTTTTGGTGCTATAGGAAAAGGCTATGCGGCAGATAAAGCTAAAGCTCTATTAATAGAAAAAGGTGTAGTAGGAGGCATTATTAATGCGTCTGGTGATCTTAATACTTGGGGTACACAACCTAATGGGAAAGATTGGACCGTTGCCATAGTAAATCCTTTAAATAAAGAAAAAGTATTCTCTTGGTTTCCTGTTAAAAATAGCGCTGTAGTTACCTCTGGCAATTATGAGAAATACGTTACATTCAATAATACCCTATATACACATATTATCGATCCAAGAACAGGCTATCCTGCTACAGGTATTTTAAGTGTATCTATATTTACAAAAACAGCAGAACTGGCTGATGCTTTGGCAACTTCAATTTTTGTAATGGGTGTAGATACAGGATTAGATTTTGTAAATCAATTAAAAGGAGTAGAGTGCATTATTATAGATAAGGATAATAAAATGCATTTTTCAACTAATATAAATATTGAAAAACCAGACTAATATGAAAAGATTGTTCTTTTTGTTACTAATAATCGGCAGCTTGTCTTCGTGCGTTGCTGTCAAGGAATATGAAAAAGTAAATATAAACGATCCAGATATGGTTTTGTCTCAATTAAAAATAGATAAATCTGAAACAACGTTTCAATCCTACAGGGAAGCTTCTTCTGGTGCAAATGGAGGAAAAACAGGTGGTGGTTGTGGCTGTAATTAATTGAGAATTTAAATGAAAAAACTAATTATAGTTATAGCTATTCTATTTTTTGGAAAAGGAATAGCGCAACAAGATTCTACAGCGGTATATAAAAAGCGTGTTTTAGAGCAAACAGAAGTAGATTTTTTGGCTAGTTATTATTCACAAGATGGAAGCAATGCTGCTGTTTCTGGTGGTATTGGTACAGAAGAATTGACAGATGTTGTTCCTAACTTTATTGTAAGAATGCCATTAAATGATGATGATGTTCTTACGGTAGATTTAGGCATCTCTGCATATACTTCAGCGTCGTCAAGTAATGTAGACCCTTTTGACAGTAGCGAAACTGCAAATCCTTTTCAAGCGTCTTCTGGTGCTTCAGCTTCAGATTTATGGGTAAATTTAACTGGAACTTACAGTCATAGTTCAGACGATAGAAATGATATCTGGTCTGGAAAATTATCGATTTCTTCTGAATATGATTATTTCTCTATAGGTTTTGGTGGAAGTTATACTAAGTTATTCAACGAAAAGAATACAGAGCTTTCCCTATCTGGAAATATATATTTAGACACTTGGAATGCTATATATCCATCAGAACTAAGGCCTTTTGTTTCAGATGGTGATGGCTTATCAAATGGTTTATTTACTCAAAATACAATAACAGGTAATCCTAATTACAGCCCTGTTTTTACCGAATTTGATAGTGAAACCAGAAACTCTTATTCTTTAGGTTTAAGTTTCTCCCAAATCATTAATAAAAACCTTCAAGGTGCATTACTGCTTGATATTGTGCAACAACAAGGTTTGTTATCTACACCATTTCAGCGTGTTTATTTTAATGATGTCGCCGATTCTTTTATTCAGGATTTCCAACTTGCTGATGCTATTGAGCAATTGCCAGATTCAAGGTTTAAAATAGCGTTAGGCGGACGTTTAAATAGCTATTTAAATGAAACTTTTGTGTTAAGAAGTTACTATCGTTATTATACAGATGATTGGGGAATCACTTCGCATACTGCCAGTTTGGAATTACCCATAAAAATAAGTCAAAAGTTCACACTATATCCTTCGTATAGGTATTACAACCAAACGGCTGCAGATTATTTTGCTCCTTATGAAACACACCTATCTACTGAAGAGTTTTATACTTCAGATTATGACTTATCAGAATATAATGCCAATCAATTTGGCTTTGGTATAAGTTATACAGATATTTTTACAAAATTCCATATTTGGAAATTAGGTTTAAAAAAAGCTGATGTAAAGTATATTAATTACAAGAGAAATACTGGTTTAAGTGCTAATAATATTGCACTTGGCTTTTATTTTGTAATGGATTAATAAAAACACTTAGTTAATTACTTCTTTATAAATCTATCTTAAAATCTTTAATAAGACTCGGAAATATACTAATTTGGCATAGTTTTTAGTTTAACTTAAAGAACATTAACTATAGACCTAAATTTATTTATGCGCAAATTACTTTTCCCTCTCATTTGTTTACTCTTTTCATTTCAATTCTACGCCCAAAATGGAGATAATCCCTTGCTGGCAGAAAATGTTATAGGACAAAAAAAATGGGTAGATAGTGTGTATAATTCACTTTCAACTAGAGAAAAAATCGGTCAATTATTTATGGCAAGAGCTTTCTCAAATCAAGGTACGCCTCACATTAACGAAGTCACTAAACTTATTGGAGAATATAAAATAGGAGGTTTAATTTATTCTTCTGGTGGTCCTGTGAGACAAGCTCAATTAAACAATCAATACCAATCATTGTCCAAAACACCATTGTTAATTGGTATGGATGCAGAATGGGGTTTAAGTATGCGGTTGGATTCTACCTATGCTTTTCCTTGGAATATGACGCTAGGAGCTATAAAAAACAATAAATTAATAGAACAAACTGGTCGTCAAATAGGTGAGCATTGTAAGCGTATTGGAGTGCATTTTAATTTCGCACCCGTTGTAGATATCAACACAAATCCTAAAAACCCTATTATAGGAAATCGTTCGTTTGGTGAAGACAGAGATAATGTCACAGAAAAAGCACTGGCTTTTATGAAAGGAATGCAAAGTGCAGGTGTTATGGCTAACGCTAAGCATTTTCCTGGTCATGGTGATACAGATTCCGACTCGCATAAAACTTTACCAACGATAGCTTTTGATGAAAAACGAATAGATTCAATAGAACTTTACCCGTACAAAAAATTAATCGAGCAAGGTTTGTCTAGTGTAATGGTGGCACACTTAAATGTACCTGCTTTAGAATCTCGAGATGGCTATCCATCTTCGATTTCAAAACATATTGTTACAGATATTTTAAAAGAAAGATTAAAATTTAAAGGTCTTATTTATACAGATGCTTTAGAAATGAAAGGTGCTTCAAATTTCAGTTCTCCTGGTGATATTGATCTAGCAGCTTTTTTAGCAGGAAACGATGTGATGCTAATTTCTGAAGATGTTCCAACAGCGATTGAAAAATTTGAAAATGCTTTTAATGATGGAACGATAACAGAAGAACGCTTAGCACATTCAGTAAAAAAGATATTACAAGCAAAATATAAAGTGGGATTAAACAATTATGAGCCTGTAGGTATTTACAATTTGGTAAATGATTTAAATCGATTAAAAGACGATATGCTTTATGAAGATTTAATGGAAGAAGCCATAACCATTGTTCGCGATACAGCTAAAATATTACCATTACGTCATTTGGAAACGAAAAAAATAGCTTATGTGCAAATGGGAGATGATGATGGTTCAACGTTTTATAATAGCTTAAAAAAATATACTAAAGTACACGAAATAAAAGCTGATAATTTAGATGAATTAATCACCAAGCTTCAAAATTATAATACAGTAATAGTTGGTTTTCATCGCTCTAACGATAATCCTTGGAAAAGCTATCAGTTTACAGATCAAGAATTAACGTGGTTATATGAAATAGCTAGAACAAATACAGTTATTCTCGATGTCTTTGTAAAACCTTATGCACTCATAGATGTACAAACAATAACTAATATTGAAAGTATTATTGTTAGTTATCAAAATAATGAAATAGCACAAGAAAAGTCTGCCGAAATTATTTTTGGTGCGATTCCTTCAAAAGGAACATTACCAGTTTCAGCTGGAGAATTCTTCAAAGTAGGAGATGGTATAACCTATAATACATTAAACCGATTAGGATATACTATTCCTGAACGTGTTGGTATGAGTTCAGAAAAACTAAAAAAAATAGATTCTATTGCAAACTATGCTGTTAACGCAAAAATGACTCCTGGTATTCAGTTAATAGTAGCCAGAAAAGGAAAAGTTATTTATAATAAGAATTTTGGGAAACACACTTACGATGGTGATGAACCTGTTGAATTCGATGATATTTATGATATCGCATCGCTTACTAAAATAGTTGCCACTCTACCATTGTTAATGGAATTGGTTGAAAATGGAACGGTTACTTTAGACAGTAAATTATCAGAATTATTGCCAGAATATAAAGCATCAAATAAAAAGAACATAACCTTAAAGCGCATGCTATCACATTATGCGCAATTAAAACCATGGATTCCTTTTTATTATCATACGTTGGATTCAGTTACTTTAAAACCTTCTCCAAAATATTATCGTAAAACACCTACAAAAGGATTTAATATAGAAGTTGCAAAAGACCTTTATATGCGCGATGATTATAAAGATTCTATTCCTAAAATAATTAAAGAAACAGAACTTTTAAATCGCTTGCGCTACCGTTACAGTGATTTACCATATTATATATTAAAGCAATACATTGAAAAGTATTACGATAAAACACTTGATGAGTTGGTACAGGATCATTTTTATCGTTCATTAGGTGCTAATTACACCATTTATAATCCTTATAAAACCATTAGTAACAAACATATTGTTCCAACTGAAGAAGATGATTATTACCGTTTTCAAAAAGTACAAGGCTACGTACATGATATGGGTGCCGCAATGCAAGATGGAGTAGGTGGACATGCAGGTGTTTTTAGTAATGCCAACGATATTGCCAAGGTTATGCAAATGTATTTGCAAAAAGGATTTTATGGTGGTAAACGTTATTTTAAAGCAGAAACAATAGATCAATTTAATACATGTTATTATTGCGAAAGTGATGTAAGACGTGGAATAGGTTTTGATAAACCACAACTAGGTGAAGAAGGTCCAACATGTGGTTGTGTTTCTATGACGAGTTTTGGTCATTCAGGATTTACAGGAACATATGCTTGGGCAGATCCAGAAGATGAAATCGTCTATGTTTTTTTAGCAAATAGAACATACCCAACATCAAAAGGAAAGAATATGTTGCTAAGGGAAAACATTAGAACCAATATTCAAGAAGCTATTTACGAAGCGATTATTAGAGAATAAGTTTTTAAAGAAAAATATTTAGTTTTAAATTTTTTGTCGACTAACAGAAACAGATTTAAGACACTTAAAAAAATAAAAATGAGAATAGGTATTGTTTGTTACCCAACTTTTGGAGGTAGCGGAGTAGTTGCAACAGAGTTAGGTTTAGAACTTTCTAAACGTGGTCATAACATTCATTTTATTACTTACAATCAACCGGTACGATTAGAATTATTAGGCAACAATGTACATTATCACGAAGTCAATGTACCAGAATATCCTTTGTTTCACTATCAACCTTACGAGTTAGCTTTATCTAGTAAACTAGTAGATATGGTGAAGCTTCATAAAATTGATGTATTACACGTACATTATGCTATTCCGCACGCTTATGCGGCTTATATGGCTCAAAAAATGTTACGAGAAGAAAATATATATGTACCAATTGTAACCACGTTACACGGTACAGATATTACTTTGGTGGGAAGTCATCCGTTTTACAAACCAGCGGTAACGTTCAGTATAAACAAATCGGATGCTGTAACAGCAGTATCTCAAAGTTTAAAAGATGATACTATGCGTTTATTCGATATTAAAAATGACATAAACGTGATTACCAATTTTATAGATTTAAAAAAATTTAAACACGAGTACACCGATTGTCAACGAGCAATGATGGCAAATGATGATGAAAAAATAATCACACACATCAGTAACTTTAGAGCTGTAAAACGTATACCAGATGTGATTAAAACGTTTTATAATATTCAAAAAACAATACCTGCAAAATTGATGATGGTCGGCGAAGGTCCAGAACGCGAACCAGCCGAACGTTTATGTAGAGAGTTGGGTATTACCGATAAAGTAGTATTCTTTGGAAACAGTAACGAAATAGACCGTATTTTATGTTTTAGCGATTTGTTTTTACTCCCAAGTGAAACCGAAAGTTTTGGTCTCTCTGCTTTAGAAGCAATGGCTTCAGGTGTTCCTGTTATTTCTAGCAATACTGGTGGAATTCCAGAGGTTAATATTAATGGGTTTTCTGGATATTTAAGTAATGTTGGCGATGTAGAGGCTATGAGTAAAAACGCTTTACATATTTTAACTGATAAAAATGTATTGGCGACCTTTAAAGCCAATGCAAAACAACAAGCGAGCAAGTTTGATATTCATCAAATTGTACCGCAATACGAAGCGATTTATCAAGATACTTTGTCTAAATGTATGGTGATGAAGTAAAAATTTATTTTTTAGAATTGGTCTTTAACCGTCTTTGACTGCTCTTGTTGCTATAAACCCAGGGAAAAACTCATCCATTTTATTTTCAACGTCCCAAGTATCCTCAAACATTGCTGTTATTTTAAACCCAGCGTCTAACTGTCCGCCAATTTGATCTGTCAAAGTATGTCCAAATACCAATGGCTCATTTTTCTTTTTCAGTTCTTTTAGCTTTTCTTTTGACAACGAATACAGGTCTGAAAATGGTTGTTTATAAACTAGCATTAAACTTTCTTCATCTAATTGAAATGAAATTGGATTTATTAAGCCTGTCATTAAAATTCCTCTTGGTTTTAGAACTCGAAAGCATTCACTCCACACTAGTAAAACATTGTCAACAAAAACAATAGAACAAGGATTGAATATTAGGTCAAATGAATTGTCTTCAAACATTGAAAGGTTTTTCATATCTCCTAGAATTGTTTTTATCTCAAGGCTGAATTTATCACTTAATATTTTGTCTTGCTGTAATTGTTTTTTAGAATTGTCTAAAATTGTAACATCTGCACCTAAAGTTGCCAAGATTTGACCTTGTTGTCCACCACCAGAGGCAAGCCCTAATATTTTCAAACCTTTCAAAGGAGGAAACCAATTTTTAGGGACAGATTTGTTAGGTGTCAAAACTATTCCCCAATTTCCATTTCTAACATCTTCTAATTCTGTTTCTGTAACAGGAATTGTCCAACGATCTTTTTTGTCAACGTAATTGTCCCAAGCTGATTTATTATGTTTTATTACGTCCATTTTATTTATAATATTTATATTACTATTTGAAGCTAACTTTTTTATTTGTAGTTCATTGCTTAGTAAAG
>ERZ1027208.507-NODE-507-length-14934-cov-7.789972_pt1 | contig 14934 bp, 17 predicted proteins | sample MGYA00520867_ERZ1027208 | MGnify/ENA primary metagenome ERZ1027208 (study PRJEB33311, sample SAMEA4378413) | marine metagenome | biome: Marine biome; feature: Fjord; material: Water | collected 2014-07-20T08:00:00Z/2014-07-... | depth 75 m ...
CGCAACACATAGGGGTTGATCTCTGCTGCGCCGATGGAGGCACGGCTCGTCTTTACGTCGCAGTCGATGTGGATCCAGCGCAGGGTTGCACGCAACGCAGCCGCGTTATTAAGCTGGTATTCCATGCCAACCTGAACCGAGCGACCAAAACCTTCTTCCAACTCAAGCGTGCAGAGGGAGGATTCCTCTTGGAAGAAGGCAGTGTAGTTCACACCAGCACCGATATAGGGCTTGAACGCGCTATTGGTCGGGAAGTGGTAGTTGAGCGAGAGCGTGGGCGGCAACTGCTTGGTGGTACCAGCAAACCCGACACCGTCGATGTGGATGTCATGCTCAAACGGAGCCGCCGCCAAGAGTTCGATGCCCAGATTGTCACGGATGAAATACTCGGCTGTGATGGATGGGCGAACACTATTGCGGACGTCTGCAGTGCCACCGGCCAGCGTACCGTTACCCGATTTCGGGACAACCGATGCGATACCGAAACCAAGGGTGATATCCCCTTGCGACTGGGCCGAGGCGGAAGTCGCAGCAAGAGTTGCAAGGGCGAGTGCGATGAATGTGGTTTTCATGATTCTGTTTCCAATCGAATTAACACGATTGTTCTGCGCCGCGTTGCAGCATCTGCGTATGATATTTGTCAATTTGCAGCGCGGTTGTGTGCGAAACAGGAATTGAAGGTGAAGGCGATGAGGGAATATGCAATGAACGCATATTCCCTCATCGCTTCCTCACAAGGTTTGTGCTGCAACAACCTGATGGTTGTCTTGCCACAGAACGCGACCGGGTGCAGAAGCCGTGCGCGTCACGATTGGTTGACCGATGTCGTTCAACAACCATGCCAGATACCGCGCTTGGGAAACATGGCTGTGCGCGGATGCATGAAACCAGCAGATACCGGATATTTCGGCTTTGCGGTTAGGGCGATAGTAAAAATGTTCCGGCTTCTTGAGGTGTTCGTTGAACCAGTCAAGGACGCGACGCATTTCTTGCACTTGCCAGAGGGATGTCAGATCAGCTCGGTCATACCAAATGTCAAAGGCTGCAGTGAAAACGCCAGAGCAGCAGCGCGCATCGGTATCTGGCAATGTAGATTCAAATCGGATGTACATAAGGATGTTCCACGCGTAGCGCGGACCTTTCTTAGCATTAAAAAGACGGATTACAGCTGTTCTCAACGCGTGGTGCGCGTTGGATCAGCTATCAGCCTTTTGAATGTGCAAAGAAGAACATCGAATTCTCATATTTTGGGTATTCTACGGCAATCGCTAGCATCATTGGCCCTTTGGGTAAATGCTTACTTTGGAAACAAACTGTTCGATGAGCAGAGGAATTGATATGAACCTTAGTTCTCAAGCCTTACCTTCATCCGAGGCTTTTAAATCCAACACAACGGCTCATTTGGAGGCTTTGGAACAGGTCCGCGAAGTGGCGCAGGCTGCTTCATTGGGTGGAGGTCAAAAATCGCGCGACAGGCACCTGAGCCGTGGCAAAATGCTGCCGCGTGAGCGGGTTGCAAACCTGCTGGATGCGGGCAGCCCGTTTCTTGAAGTTGGTGCGGTAGCGGCGCACGGGCTTTATGGCGGTGCGGCGCCTTGCGCAGGTGTGATTGCCGGTGTTGGCACGGTGCAGGGCCAGGAGGTTATGGTGGTTTGTAATGACGCGACCGTAAAGGGCGGCACATATTATCCGATGACGGTGAAAAAGCACCTGCGCGCCCAAGAGATAGCAGAAGAAAACCATCTACCCTGCATCTACCTTGTGGATAGCGGCGGGGCGAACCTGCCCAATCAAGATGAAGTATTCCCCGACCGTGATCACTTTGGCCGGATTTTCTATAATCAGGCCCGCATGAGCGCAAAGGGTATTCCGCAGATCGCGGTTGTGATGGGCTCATGTACGGCTGGCGGGGCCTATGTGCCTGCCATGTCTGACGTGACGATCATTGTAAAAGAACAAGGCACAATTTTCCTCGCGGGGCCGCCACTGGTCAAGGCGGCTACGGGTGAGGTGGTTAGTGCTGAAGACCTCGGCGGCGGTGATGTTCACACACGCCTGTCAGGTGTTGCGGATTACTTGGCCGAAGACGATGCACATGCGCTGGCTTTGGCACGGCGCGCGGTGAAATATCTAAACCGTGCAAAGCCTACTACAGTTCAGTGGGAAAGCGTCGAAGAACCCGCCTATGATCCTGCTGAAATCCTGGGTGTGGTGCCTGCAGATCTGCGCACCCCCTATGACATTCGCGAAGTGATTGCGCGCACGGTTGATGGCAGCCGTTTTGACGAATTCAAACCCCGCTTTGGCGAGACACTGGTCACCGGCTTTGCCCATGTCAAAGGATGCCCTGTCGGGATCATTGCCAACAACGGGGTGCTGTTCTCTGAAGCCGCACAAAAGGGTGCGCATTTTGTAGAACTATGCTCGCAGCGCGGTATCCCCTTGGTGTTCTTGCAAAACATCACCGGATTTATGGTGGGTCGCAAATACGAGAACGAGGGCATCGCCCGCCACGGAGCCAAGATGGTGACAGCAGTGGCCAGCACCAATGTGCCCAAGATCACCATGTTAGTCGGCGGTTCATTTGGAGCAGGCAACTACGGCATGGCAGGACGCGCCTATAGCCCGCGTTTCTTGTGGACATGGCCCAACAGCCGCATTTCCGTCATGGGCGGTGCGCAGGCGGCAGGGGTTCTGGCCACCGTCAAACGCGACGCGATTGAGCGCCAAGGCGGGGAATGGTCCGCCGAGGAAGAGGCGGCGTTCAAACAGCCAACAGTGGATATGTTCGAGGAGCAGTCGCATCCGCTCTATGCTTCGGCACGCCTGTGGGATGATGGCATCATTGATCCGCGTAAAACCCGCGACACGCTTTTCCTGAGCCTGTCAGCCAGCCTGAACGCACCAATTGAAGAAACCAAATTTGGCATCTTCCGGATGTAAGGAGAACGACATGACGAAGACCTTGCAAGAGATCATCGACGACAACCCCGAGGCCGAAACATTTCGGTTTGGCGATTCACCTGAGTTATGCGCAGAGATCATCGCGTTGGTGCGCAGCGGCACCAAAACCGCAACCTGCGAGGCGGCATCGGCCTATGGTGCAAAGGGTGATGCGTGGCCCGAGGTTGGCCGACGCGATGTTGCGCTTAACTGGGATGGTACACCTGCCGTCATGATTGAGACGGTTGAGGTTTTCACCCGGCGTTTCAGCGATATGGACACCGAGTTTGTCGCGGCACAGGGCGAGTTTCGCGATCTTGATCACTGGCAAAAAGGGTATCAAGCATATTTTACCCGCAACGGCGGGTTCGCTGAGGATATGAAACTGATGTGTGAACGGTTCAAAGTGATAGAGGATTACGCGTAATGTTTGATACAATCTTAATTGCGAACCGTGGCGAGATCGCGTGCCGCGTTATTGAAACGGCTCAAGCCATGGGGGTGCGCTGTGTCGCGGTGTATTCAGACGTTGACGCAAGTGCCAAACACGTCGCGATGGCCGATACGGCTGTGCATATTGGCGGATCAGCCCCAGCAGATAGTTATTTACGTGGCGATGTGATTATTCAGGCGGCGTTGGATACGGGCGCACAAGCAATCCATCCTGGTTATGGTTTTCTGTCTGAGAACCCGACATTTGTAGATGCGGTAACCGCTGCAGGTCTGACGTTCATTGGCCCGTCTGCTGATGCTATCCGTGCGATGGGTCTCAAAGACGCGGCCAAGGCGCTAATGATCGAGGCAGGCGTGCCTGTTGTGCCGGGCTATCACGGTAAGGATCAATCAGATGACCTGCTAGAGGCAGAGGCTATCAAAATCGGATACCCCGTCCTGATCAAAGCTGTTGCAGGCGGTGGCGGTAAGGGCATGCGTCTGGTTGAAGAGGCGGCTGGATTTGCCGAGGCACTTGCGAGTGCGCGGTCTGAGGCCAAGACCGCCTTTGGCAATGCCGATGTGCTGGTTGAGAAGTTCGTGAGCCAACCACGTCACATCGAAGTACAGGTTTTTGGCGATGGCAAAACAGCAGTTCATCTGTTTGAGCGCGACTGCTCGCTTCAGCGCCGTCACCAAAAGGTTATCGAAGAAGCCCCGGCACCGGGCATGACGGCAGAAATGCGCACGGCGATGGGCGCCGCAGGCGTGCGCGCCGCCGAGGCGATTGGCTACAAAGGGGCAGGGACGGTGGAATTCATCGTCGATGGCACTGGAGGGCTCAAGGCGGACGGTTTCTTTTTCATGGAAATGAACACCCGCTTGCAGGTTGAGCATCCGGTGACTGAGGCCATCACAGGTGTTGATCTGGTGGAATGGCAACTACGGGTCGCCGCTGGTGAAGACCTGCCCAAAGCGCAGGATGAGCTGACGATCAATGGACATTCGTTTGAGGCACGCCTTTATGCCGAGGACGTGCCAAAAGGCTTTTTGCCTGCAACGGGGACGCTGACGCATCTTGCGTTTGATCCAGCATGCCGCGCCGATAGCGGTGTGCGGGCGGGCGATACGATTAGCCCGTTTTATGATCCGATGATTGCAAAGGTCATTGTGCATGGCCCAACCCGCGATGTGGCACTGGCGCGTTTGCGTCAGGCGCTGTGCGCCACGCAGGTGGCGGGCACAGTGACCAACCTTGCGTTTTTGGGTGCACTCGCCGGACACAAGGGGTTTCGTAAGGGTGAAGTTGATACAGGGCTGATTGCGCGTGACATTGAGGCGCTGACAGCGCCCCCAGTTGTTGCGCCGCGCCATGTGGCGTTGGCGGGCATGGCGGCGCTGGGCCTGTTGCGGACGGTAATGGAAACAGGGTTCACCTTGTGGGATGCGCTGCTGCGTCAGGTCACGCTGGAATGGGACGGTGAAGAACATCTGATCAAAGTCGAAGTGCATGGCCCTGATCGTCAGACTTGGTACATCGCGCAGGACACAGTAGAGGCGCGCCGCATTGGCGGGCATTGGCAGATCGGCGGGCAACCCGCGGCGCAAGTTGCACTGTCAGATGACCGCATCACTGTCTTTGACGGCTATGGCCTGATTTTTGATCGCGTTGATCCACTGATGCAGGCCGCTGGCACGCAGGGGGACGGTAACCTGATTGAGGCCCCAATGCCCGGACTGGTGCGCGAGGTTTTTGCCAGCGTTGGACAACATGTGAGCATGGGGGACAAGCTGGCGATCCTTGAGGCGATGAAGATGGAACACAGCCTGTTGGCCGCGCGCGACGGGGTGGTCGCCGAGGTACTCGCCACTGCGGGCGATCAGGTTGAAGCGGGGGCCGCATTGGTGCGCCTTGAAGCGGAAGAGGAGGAGGCCGCAGCATGATAACCCTTCATCATTGCCCCCAAACCCGTTCAATGCGCAGCCTTTGGTTGCTTCACGAGCTTGGTATAGATTTTGAGGTTCAGACCTATCCTTTTGACAAAACGCTACGCTCGCCCGCCTATCTAGAAAAAAGCCCAGCAGGGCGTGTGCCCGCGTTGGAACTCGACAGGCAGGCGATATTTGAGACAGGTGCAATCACTGAAATCTTGTGCGAGCGGTTTTCGCCTGATGGGATGGGGCGCGGTGTGGATCACGAAGACCGTGCACAGTGGTTGATCTGGGTCCATTTTTCCGAAACCATCAGTCAGCACACCGCGGCACTGACACAACAACACATCGCCCTGCGCGATGACGCGATGCGCAGCCCGATTGTGATGAAGCTAGAGGCGGCGCGGCTGGGCAAATGTTACGCCGCACTTGAGGCGCGGCTGAAGGGGCGTGAATACCTGTTAGACAGTGGCTTTTCAGCGGCGGATGTTTCTGTGGGGCAGGCGGTCTATATGGCACGCTTCTTTGCGCATCTTGATGGCTTTGACGCGCTTGCTGATTGGTATGACCGGATTACACAGCGTGAGGGTTTCAAGGCCTCTTTGCCGGGCAAGGACCTGCTGTTTTCTGAAGCGTTTTTCCCAGCGTGGGATATGCCCTCCTAAGGGCACGATGCAGGTAAAGATATAAAAAGAGTGCATGAATCAGATTTCCGGTGCAGTCTTGGGGAATAGCAAATTGGGGAGAGTGCGATGAACTTGGGACCATGTGAAATTTTCGAAGTAGGGCCACGTGACGGCTTACAGAATGAAAAACGCGATATTCCGGTGGCAGAAAAGGTTGCGTTGGTTGACCTGCTGAGTAAGGCGGGGTTCACGAGGATTGAATGTGCGAGTTTTGTCTCTCCCAAATGGGTGCCGCAAATGGCGGGTTCCGCCGAGGTTTTGGCAGGCATCTCTCGCAAGGACGGTGTGCGGTACGCGGCGCTGGCCCCAAACATGCGCGGCTATGAAGATGCTGTTGGTGCGAAGGCGGATGAAATCGCGATTTTTGCCAGTGCCTCTGAGGGTTTTTCGCAAAAAAACATCAACGCGTCGATTGAGGAAAGCATAGAACGCTTTGCGCCAATCCTAGAGGCCGCGCGTCATATCGATTTACCTGTGCGGGGCTATGTCTCTTGCGTGGTAGAGTGCCCCTATGACGGAGCGGTTTCCCCCGATGCCGTGGCGAAGGTAGCCGATAGATTGTTTTCGATGGGGTGCTATGAGGTCTCTTTGGGCGATACAATCGGCGCTGGCACGCCAGACACAATTGCGCGGATGTTGCTGGCGGTGCGGGATGTGGTGCCTGTGGGTCGTTTGGCGGGGCACTACCATGATACGGGTGGCCGTGCGCTGGATAATATCGATGCCTCGCTTAGCCTTGGAGTGCGGGTGTTTGATGCAGCTGTGGCAGGATTGGGCGGTTGTCCCTATGCACCCGGTGCATCCGGAAACGTCGCAACCGAAGCGGTCGCAGCACATCTAGCCACGCTGGGCTATGAGACAGGTTTAGATGCCGAAATTATCGCTGAAGCGGCAGGTATGGCCCGTGCAATGCGCGGCTAGGCGATCCATTCGACAGTAAGGAACACGATACATGTTTGAGACGATCTCGGTTGAGACCGACAGCCGCGGTGTCGCTACCCTGACGCTTGCACGTGCGCAAAAGCATAACGCGATGTCAGCGCTGATGCTGAAAGAGCTGACACAGGCCGCAGCACAGCTGGCAGTGGACGACGCTGTGCGCGTTGTCATTTTGGCGGCAGCGGGCAAGACGTTTTGCGCAGGCGGTGATCTGGGCTGGATGCAAGAGCAGATGGGTATGGATGCGCAAACCCGTGCAAAAGAAGCGGGCAAGTTAGCCACGATGCTAGGGGCGCTCAACCGTTTGCCAAAGCCGTTGATCGGACGTCTGCACGGCAATGCGTTTGGCGGTGGTGTTGGTATGGCGTCGGTCTGTGATGTTGCGATCGGGGCAGATACAATCAAGATGGCGCTGACTGAGACAAAACTGGGGATCATCCCTGCCACTATCGGCCCCTACGTGATTGCCCGCATGGGTGAGGGGCGTGCGCGTCGTGTGTTCATGTCTGGTCGCGTTTTTGCTGCGGACGAGGCGGTGGAGTTGGGTCTGCTTGCTCGCGTAGTGCCAGCCGCAGAATTGGACGCAGCGGTTGAGCGCGAAGTTGTACCCTATCTTGCCTGCGCCCCCGGAGCGGTTGCTGCAGCGAAGAAACTGGCACAAGATTTAGGCGGTGCTGCAACAGAGGAAGCCGTTGGAATGTCGATTGAAGCATTGGCAGCCCGTTGGGAGACCGAAGAAGCCGCTGAGGGCATTGGCGCATTCTTCGAGAAACGCAAAGCTGCTTGGATTGTCTGAAAGAGCTTTGGTGCGTTATTCTTTATTGTAAATGAAAGTGCATCCCAACCTTATGTTTTTTTGCAGTAGTTTGAAGATTAATCTTAATGTTCTTGCGGCTCTGAGGGATTGTAGGTTTTTGACCTAAGAATAAGACCGATTCAAAATAGGGTTGTGCTCTGAGAAGCGGTGTCCTACCACTCTCCTTGAAATACGCCGCTTGGTCCTTGTTGGTCCGATTGGCACGAAAATCATCCGTCGGGGGGCCTTTAGGGGCTGAGAGGTGCATTGCACCGACCCGTCGAACCTGATCCGGGTAATACCGGCGTAGGGAACGGGTAGATTGTGTAAGCTAACGCTAAGCACAGACTCATTCTCACGTCGGCACGCCCAAATATTGGAGACGTGTCTGTGAGTGAACATACCCCGATCGCATTGACGATAGCAGGTTCTGATAGTGGCGGCGGGGCTGGTATTCAGGCTGACCTAAAAGCCATGTCCGCCAACGGGACCTATGGTGCAAGCGTTATCACCGTGGTGACGGCGCAAAATACAGCGGCAGTGACGGCAGTACACGAGATCCCGGCCGACATCGTTGTGATGCAAATTGATGCTGTGCTAACTGATCTCGACGTCGATGCGGTTAAGCTGGGCATGTTGTATTCCGCGCCAATCATTGAGGCAACAGCACAACGGTTGCAGCAGTTCGCCGGCCCCATTGTGGTTGATCCGGTGATGATTGCCAAATCTGGCGATGCGCTCTTGCAGGATGTCGCGGTTGACGCGTTGATCCAGCATATCCTCCCTCTGGCACACCTGTTGACACCAAACTTGCCAGAGGTTGCGTGTTTGCTTGGTGAAGCCGAAGCACAAAACCCAGAGGAAATGGCGGCCCAAGGACAACGCCTCATTCAGATGGGTGCAAAGGCTGTTCTGATGAAGGGCGGCCATGCACATGGGGGCATATGCACGGATGTTCTGGTGGACGCGAGCGGAGTCATCGCGAGATTTGATGCGCCCCGCATTGAGACTGGCAACACACATGGAACTGGATGCACTTATTCAGCCGCAATTGCCGCGCAGCTTGCGCAGGGGCGGGACCTGATTGATGCCGTAGAGAACGCGCATGCCTATTTGCAAAAAGCTATCAAGGCTGCCGATCAGTTGAAGATCGGGCGCGGTCACGGCCCTGTCCATCATTTCCACGAGCAATGGACATGAGCAAGATCACCGTCATTGGCGCAGGTGTTGCCGGTCTATGCGTTGCGCGGGCTTTGCTGGATCGCGGTGCACAGGTGATGCTGGTAGATCGTCATGGCGAGGCTGGGGCGCATGCTTGTTCTTGGTGGGCCGGTGGCATGTTAGCGCCGTTTTGCGAAGGCGAAACAGCTGAAGAACCCGTTGTCCGATTGGGCGGCGAAGCTGCGGGGTGGTGGGCAACAAAAACCAGTGCAGTACTGCGCTGTGGATCGCTTGTTGTGTCCCCCTCTCGTGACAAGGCCGACCTTGCGCGGTTTGCACGCCGCACGCGAGGGCACCGCGCTGTGACAAGTTCCGAGATTGTGGCCATGGAGCCTGATTTGGGTACGCGTTTCTCCAAGGGTTTGTTTTTTGAGACCGAGGCGCATCTTGCACCGCGTGAGGCCTTGGCGACCCTGCGTTCTGGTCTCATCGCGGATGGCGCTGAATTTACCTGCGATGACGCGGATCCCGATGCCTATGCAAAACATGGCCTCACCATTGATTGCCGCGGATTTGAGGCAAAAGACAAGCTGGCTGATCTGCGCGGGGTTAAGGGTGAAATGCTGATCTTATCCTGCCCAGAAGTCTCCCTAAGTCGCCCCATTAGGATGCTGCATCCGCGCGTGCCGCTTTACATCGTGCCGCGTGGCGACGGCGTTTTTATGCTGGGTGCAACAATGATCGAAGGGCGTGCAGGCAGTCACGTGACTGCGCGTTCCCTGCTTGAGCTTCTCAGCGCGGCCTATGCGCTCAACCCGGCATTTGGGGAGGCTGAAGTGCTGGAAATTGGTGTGGATAGTCGGCCTGCGTTTTCTGACAACCTGCCGCGCATTCGACGGGATGGAAACCTGATCCGTGCCAACGGCTTGTTCCGTCACGGATTTTTACTGGCTCCTGCGTTGGCGCGGATGGTCGCCGAATTGATTTTTGACAACAAAAAGCCGGAGGTGATGGATGAAATTGCAGCTTAATGGTGCTTCCGTGGATGCGGAGGTAAACACGCTAGCTGAACTGCTGATTAGTGAAGGATTTGGTGGTGCCAAGGTCGCAACGGCTGTGAACGGGGCGTTTGTGCCCGTTGGTCTGCGCGACAATCATATCTTGCGTGAAGGCGACTCCGTCGAAGTCCTTGCCCCGATGCAGGGGGGCTAGGGTATGCGCGATTTTTACGGCACCAGCCTAGCCAACGGTTTCATGCTGGGCACAGCTCAATACCCGTCACCTGCGATCTTGGCGGATGCGTTCAAACGTAGCGGCGCAAGCGTGGCCACCGTGTCACTGCGCCGCGAAAGCGGACAGGACCGTGCAGGGCAAGATTTTTGGCAGCTCATCCGCGATCTCAATGTGCATGTTTTGCCCAATACGGCCGGATGCCACAGCGTCAAAGAGGCGGTCACAACTGCACATATGGCGCGCGAAGTGTTTGGCACAAAATGGATCAAGCTGGAAGTGATCGGCGAAGAAGACACGCTTCAGCCAGATGTTTTCGGGTTGGTCGAAGCCGCAAGAATCTTGTCCCAAGACGGGTTTCAAGTGTTCCCCTACACAACCGAGGATTTGGTTGTTGCAGACAGATTATTGGATGCTGGTTGCGAGGTTTTGATGCCGTGGGGCGCACCGATCGGATCAGGGCTGGGGTTGAACAACCTATTTGGGCTGCGCGCCATGCGGGCGCATTTTCCTGATGTGCCGTTGGTTATCGATGCGGGGATTGGGCTGCCGTCTCAGGCCGCGGCCGCCATGGAGTTGGGCTTTGACGCGGTGCTGTTGAATACGGCTGTAGCCAAAGCAGGTGATCCCGCCGTGATGGCTACTGCATTCGCAGCGGCGATCACAGCAGGCCAAATGGCTCATTGCGCGGATCCGATGGAGCCACGCGATATGGCGTCCCCCTCAACACCTGTTATTGGAAAGGCGTTTTTGGAATGACCTTGGATCGTTTTTACCCGATTTTTGAGAGTGCGGATTGGATTGAAAGGTTGGTGCCGTTGGGGATCAAGCTGGTGCAGTTGCGGATCAAGGATGCGTCTGATGTGGTCGTGCTGGATAATATCAGGCGCGCACAATCAACATGCAAGGCGCATGGTTGTACATTGATAGTAAACGACTATTGGCAGATGGCAATTGAAGAAGGGTGCGCTTTTATTCACCTTGGTCAAGAGGACCTGGATGGCGCCGACATTAACGCCATTCGTGCGGCTGGATTGCGGTTGGGGGTCAGTACCCATGACAAAGCTGAGCTTGCGCGCGCGGTTGCACTGGAACCTGATTACATCGCCTTGGGACCGATCTATCCGACGATCCTGAAGAAGATGAAATGGCATGAGCAGGGCATTGCGAAGCTAGGGGTATGGCGCGATTTGATTGGAGAGACACCGCTGATCGCAATTGGCGGCATGTCTATTGATCGCGCGGCTGGAGCGTTTGACGCGGGCGCTGACGTAGTGGCGGCAGTCACTGACATTACCTTGAATGCCTCGCCTAAGGACCGCGTGCGGGCATGGCTGGCGGCAACACGATGAGCAGATATGCGCGCCAGATATGTTTGCCCGAGGTCGGGGATACGGGGCAGGCGGCGATCCGTTCCGCACATGTGTTGGTGGTGGGCGCTGGCGGATTGGGCGCACCAGTTTTGCAGTATCTTGTCGGGGCAGGTGTGGGGCAGATAACGCTGGTAGACGGTGACACAGTTGCCTTGTCCAACTTGCATCGGCAAACCTTGTTTCGTGAGGCGGATGTGGGCAGTCTTAAAGCCCAAGCCGCCGCGCAGGCTTTGTGTGCTCTGAATGGCGACTGTGTGATCAACGCTCTTGACGTATGGCTTGATCCCGTAAATGCCCCTGCGCTGGTGGCGCAATGCACGCTCGTCTTGGACTGCGCGGATAGTTTTGCCACCAGCTACACGCTATCTGATACCTGCTACGCCGCAAGAGTGCCGCTGATCAGTGCATCGGTGCTGGGGTTTTCTGGCTATGTGGCTGGGTTTTGCGCCACTGCGCCGTCGCTTCGTGCGGTGTTTCCTGACCTGCCAGAGCGCGCGGCGACCTGCGCCACAGCCGGGGTCATGGGCCCCGTGGTTGGGATGCTAGGGGCCGCGATGGCCCAAATGGCATTGGCACAGTTGATCGGGCAAACGCCGTCGCCTTTGGGGCAATTGCTGAGCTTTGACATGCAAACCATGCGCACGGGTGGCTTTCGGTTTGATACCGCGCCAGAGCCGGCTGTGGATTTGAAATTCATTGCCGCCAGTGAGGTTTCAGATGCGGATTTCGTGATTGAACTGCGCGACGTCATTGAGACGCCACAGCCAGTTAGTACTACCGCGCAGCGCTTCAGTGTTGCGGAGTTTGCCGCGGCAAAACTTACCCCGTCAATAGAACAACGTGCTGTTTTTGCATGTCTATCCGGTCTGCGTGCATGGCAGGCAGGCTCACATCTGCGGTCCTATTGGGACGGCGACATCTGTTTGATTGCAATGGGCGAAACGCCCCCGACCGAAAGAGAAACCTAATGAAACTTACATCTTTGACAGCGGCGATTACCTTTGCTGCTTCCCCGTTGATGGCTGCGGATGACATGACGCTTTTGCTGGATTGGTTTATCAACCCAGATCACGGGCCGATTATTGTGGCACAGGAACTGGGCTATTTCGCTGAACAGGACCTAGCGGTTGAGATCATCGCGCCTGCTGACCCGTCTGATCCGCCCAAATTGGTGGCAGCCGGAAAGGCAGAACTGGCGATCTCCTACCAACCCCAACTGCACCTACAAATCCATGAGGGTCTGCCGATACAGCGAGTGGGAACATTGGTCGCCACGCCGTTGAACTGCTTGTTAACGTTGGCTGATGGTCCAATCAAAAGCCCGAAAGATCTGGCTGGGAAGAAAGTAGGCTTTTCCGTTGGTGGCGTCGAAGAGGCGGTTCTGGGCTCGATCCTACGTCATCATGATCTGTCTTTAGATGACGTTGAGTTGGTTAACGTGAATTGGTCGCTGTCCCCTTCCTTGATGTCTGGGCAGGTGGATGCCGTGATTGGCGCATACCGCAACTTTGAGTTGAACCAGATGGAAATTGAAGGCGTTGAGGGGCATTGCTTTTTCGTCGAGGAAGAAGGCGTGCCTACTTATGATGAGCTGATCTATGTCGCCAACACCGACACGATGGACAAAGACATGATCGCCCGCTTTCTTGCCGCAACGCAAAAGGCGATCCAGTATATTGTGAACCATCCTGAAGACAGCTGGGAAATCTTCTCGGGCACCTCAGCCGAGCTGCAAGATGAGCTGAACGCAAAAGCTTGGGTTGATACGCTGCCCCGATTTGCTTTGCGCCCTACTGCAATGGATGAAGGGCGTTATGCCTCGTTTGAGGCGTTCTTGCATGAGGCAGGCCTGATTCCGTTCCAGAACCCTGTTTCAAAAATCACCATCGATGTGACCGCGAAATGAGCGCGCCTGACTATGGAAAGACCTTCGCGCTGTGGCGCGAGGGGGCTTCGGGGGCTTGGGACGGCTATACGCGCCACGCATTTGTTGACGGGCTTAGGGATGGGACGCTGCCGCGCACTGCTTTCTTGCATTATCTGATCCAGGACTATGTATTTTTAGTTCATTTTTCGCGGGCATGGTCATTGGCGGTAGTGAAATCCGAAACTCAATCTGAGATGAAGATTTGCGCGGGCACGGTGAATGCCTTGGTCAATCACGAAATGTTGCTGCATGTAAAAACATGTGCTGCTGAAGGGATTGATGAGGAGATGCTGTTTAACGCAGCCGAGGCTGTCGAAAACCTAGCCTATACCAGATACGTCTTGGACGCGGGTATGCAGGGCGACTTTTTGGATATGATGGCGGCGTTGTCACCTTGTGTGATGGGGTACGGTGAAATTGGGTTGCGGCTTGCACACGAAAAGGCAAGCGATACCCCATATTCAGAATGGATCGCGACCTATGCAGACCCTGAGTATCAAGCGGTTTGCGCCAATGTAGGTGAAATGATCGACGGGGCGGTTGCGCGGCGTGTTGGCGATTTAGCGTGCTCGCCGCGAGCCGCTGTTTTGCAGAACCGTTTCACAATGGCGACAACCCTCGAGATCGGGTTTTGGCAGATGGGACTGAACGGCGCATGACCACGTCACCCGGCATCAATGTGCAAGGTCAGCATCACATTGGCGGTTTGTTGTTGTTTGATGTCAATTTGCATGTGCCAGCTGGGCAGTGGACCTGCCTGCTAGGGCGATCAGGTGTCGGGAAATCAACGATCCTGCGGTTGGTCCTGGGGCTTGAAACCGGCGGGAAATTCACGGGAAATTACGGTGCAAGCGATGGTATGCCTTTGGCCGGTCGCATCAGCTATATGGCGCAATCTGATTTGTTGCTTCCGTGGCTATCCGTGCTGGAAAATGTCTGCGTCGGAGCACGATTGCGCGGCGAAAGGCCTGACGTTGATTTGGCAAAGGATCTGCTGAACAGCGTGGGCCTTTCTGCGCATGCCGATCAGAAACCCAATACACTGTCGGGGGGGATGCGGCAGCGGGCTGCTTTGGCACGGACCTTATTTGAAAACTGTCCGATCGTGTTCTTGGATGAGCCATTCTCGGCGCTGGACGCTGGCACGCGGGCGGACATGCAAGAGCTTGCTGCGCTGGTTCTTAAGGGGCGCACGGTGCTGTTGGTGACACATGACCCTGCCGAGGCAACCCGCCTTGGGCATAAGATTACGGTTCTGTCCGAGCAGGGGGCGCAAGACTGGCCAGTCCCGCCCACACTTGCATTGCGGGCAATTAACGATCCACAAACATTGGACTGTCAGGCGCGGCTGTTAGATTACTGGCGAGGTTTCGGGGCACGCACCTGCGTGATATCCTTCCGCCCACTCTGATCGTGCGTGTCTTTTGGGTAACGCGGGTTCTCAGTCCCCCACCGTCCACTCTCATTTCTACATCTCCCAGGCTTGTGACCCCGCTCGGACCCAACAGCCGCCCG
>ERZ1027208.508-NODE-508-length-14931-cov-8.231178_pt1 | contig 14931 bp, 19 predicted proteins | sample MGYA00520867_ERZ1027208 | MGnify/ENA primary metagenome ERZ1027208 (study PRJEB33311, sample SAMEA4378413) | marine metagenome | biome: Marine biome; feature: Fjord; material: Water | collected 2014-07-20T08:00:00Z/2014-07-... | depth 75 m ...
GTTAGGTAAGAGTTAGAAGAGTGCCCTACTGTCTTTCGGATCAGTACCAACAGGATGCCACGCAACCATTGGCACGATGTAAACGCCTTGCGCGCGAACTTGAATGTTAGGTGACGCTGCCGTATGAACATTCATCGAGTTAACCCGCCTGATAGGGCTATTTCAGCACTGGGTTGCCCACATCCCACCTCAAAATACTTGCCTCGTTTAGGGCTTCATTTTTGCTCTGGTACTATCGGCGCGATGCAGTAAATTGCGGCCAAATTCGGCAATAGTCTCATATGCAGTAAGGAGATTTTCCATGTCTGACCGCCCTTCCATATCTGATCGCCCAAAAATTCGACATGTTGTGTTCTTCAGTTCCAAAGATCAGGCTGACGTCACGCGTATTGTCGAAGGTCTGTCGATACTGGGAAACATCCCCTATTCTGACTTTTTTGAAGTTCGCGAAAATATCCGCAAAGACACCCTTTCTGGTGAGGTAGACGTTGTCGTATATGCCGAGTTTGCCAGTGACGAGGCCCTATCAGCTTACAAAGCGCATCCGCTTTATCTTGAGGCGATCAACATTGTGCGGCCCTTGCGGGACCTGCGGATTGCTGCGGACTTCTAATTTTGACTGATACCTCAATGCGGCAACAGGTCGTCTTTGATAACGGCCCACTGGCTGGCGGCACCGCATTTGCCAATCCTGTACGGACGATCCGCGCAGACACTCCTGACGAAGTCGTTTCTGCCTTTGCAAAGATGGAAGACGCAAAGGCGCAAGGCTATTGGCTGGCGGGCTATGCCAGCTACGAACTCGGTTATGTGTTTTCGCCAAAGCTGCAAGGCCTCATGCCGTTGAACAGAAGCTTGCCCTTGGTTCATTTTGGCGTTTTCGATGCGCCTATGCCCTCACAAACAGATCAGCCAAAGGGGCACGCAAAATTTGCCGACTTTGCGCCGTTATGGGATAAAGACCAATACACAGCCGCATTTGATCAGGTAAAACGATACATATCGGCTGGTGATTTTTATCAGGCAAATCTCACGTTTCCGCTCAAGACCGAATATTCCGGCACACCACTAGCCCTCTATCATCAACTACGCCTCAAACAGTCTGTCCCTTATGGTGCTTTTGTTGATCTTGGTGGTCCGATGCTATTGTCTCGCTCGCCCGAGCTGTTCTTTTCGATAGATGAATTTGGTCGCATTGAAACCAGACCAATGAAAGGAACTGCCGCGCGCGGCACGACACCAGAAGCAGACACCGCGCAGATCAAGTGGCTCCAAAATTCTGAAAAGAACCAAGCAGAAAACCTCATGATTGTCGATCTAATGCGTAATGATATGAGCAAGCTGTCAGAAGTTGGTAGCGTCAAAGTGCCGGATCTATTCAAGGTGGAAAGCTATGCGACCTTGCATCAACTCACGTCTCGCATCGTCGCCCAACTGCTACCCGAACTCACGTTATTCGACATATTTGAAGCGCTGTTTCCCTGCGGCTCGATCACTGGTGCCCCCAAGATCCGAGCAATGCAGATTCTGCGGTCTTTAGAAGATGAAGCGCGCGGGGCCTATTGTGGGGCGATCGGCTGGATCGCTCCGACAGGCGAAATGAAATTCAATGTGGCGATCCGAACGGTTGTCTGCCACGAGAATGGTACAGCCCGGCTAAATGTAGGTGGCGGGGTCGTTTATGACAGTACCCCAGAAGACGAATACGCCGAGGCACTTCTTAAATCGCGCTACGCAGCAATCTAACGCGGCAAAGGTGTGTTAATTTCGGTCAGTCTGGACATACCTGTTTGGGCCATGGCGATGCTCATCTCGGCGCTCAGCACGTCCCACATACGCTCTAGCCCCTGTTCACCCGCAGCAGCGATAGCAAATTGCAACAATCGGCCAAAGAACACAAAATCGGCCCCTGCCATCATCGCCTTGAGCGCATCCTCACCAGAGCGCAAACCGCTGTCAAAAAGCACAGGGATCTCTGGGCCAACCGCCTTGCGGATTAAGGGCAGCATATCAAACGCAGCTGGCGCACTTTCCAATTGGCGCGCACCGTGGCTTGAGACTTGGATCGCGTCCACACCAGCATTCTTGAGCAGGACCGCGTCCTCAACATCCAGCACACCCTTCACAACCAACTTTTGCGGCCATGCTTCACGCATACGCGCCAATGTGCCCCAATCCGCTGCAGCGCGGCTTTCCGTGCGGTCAAAACTATAGCCTGGCATGTCAAAGTTCGCCATTTGAGGTTTGCCTTTGAACAGGCTGGTCAGGGACCATTCGGGATGCAACGCAAAATCCAGAAACTGCTTTGGTCCTATTTTGAAAGGCATCTTAAACCCGTGGCGCAATTCGCGGGGGCGCCGGCCAACTTCGGGCACATCAACGGTTAGGACCAGTGTCTGGTACCCTGCCTGCAACGCGCGATCGACCAACTTAAATGTCCCAGCCCCGTCGCCACTGAAATAAATTTGAAACCATGCATGTCCCTGTGCCACTTCGATGATTTTCTCTAGCGGGGTTGAGGAAACTGTCGAGACACCGTGCGGTACCTTATGGCGCGCTGCTAGACGCGCCAACATCAGATCAGCCCCTGGCGCAGACAGGTTGCACATGCCCATCGGTGCAATGCCAAACGGCCGTTCAGCGGGTGCATCAAATATAGTTGTAGCGAGAGAGCGTTCGCTGACGTTACGCAAAATGCGAGGCCGTAGTGTTGCCTGATCAAGAGCCGCACGGTTGCGCGCGGCCCCTGTTTCATTTCCCGCCGCCCCATCGATGTAGTCAAACACCATCCAAGGCAGACGCCGCTTGGCTAACCGCCGCGCATCCTCAGCCGAGTGAATTTGCGCGGCGCGGCCCATATCAGGCGCTTACCGCTTTCATGAAGCGATCGCGGATCACAACAGGGTCCATGGTGATGACAGGCAGCTTGATGTTGCCACTGTCGCATTTGCACACGATGACGGTCATCTGCTTGCTGTCGATGGCGGCTTGCAACACAGGACCAAGGTCTTTGTCTTGCACTTCGATCACATTTTCGCAGCCACATGCCGATGCAACAGCCGTCAAAGACGTCTTTTTGCCCGCATACGTTGGCTGGTCACCGGTTGAGCCATAAGACCCGTTGTCGATGATCAGCAGAATGTAGTTATCAGCCACATTGTTGGCGATCGTTGGCAACGTACCAAGGTTCGTCAGAACTGAACCATCACCATCAATGGAGATAACCGTCTTGTCCTGAGACAAGGCAAGGCCCAGACCAATGGACGAGGACAAACCCATCGTGCCCAACATATAAAAATTGGTAGGCTGATCGTCGATCATATGCAGCTCTTGGCTGGGTAGACCGATGTTACAAACGACCAGTTGGTCGCGCAGGATTGGCGCGATTTCGCGCAAAATTTCAGAGCGTATCATTGGTCCCCGTAGCCTCCCCAGAAGTTTGCATCCGTCAAGATCGCGACCGGCTTGTTGCACATGAATGTGTATTTCAGGATTGCATCAAATTCTTCCACGTCTGACTGGTGGTGGAAGTGATAGGTCGGGATTTTCATCTCAGCCAGCAATGCCTTTGTGTGAACGGCCATTTCGACTTGGCAGGCTACAGGCTCGCGCAGCTCACCACGGTATGAGATGATCATCGGCAGCGGCATCCGGTAGTATTGGATCAGTGTTGCCAGTGTGTTGATCGTGACGCCGATGGCCGTGTTTTGCATAATGATCGCAGGGCGCTTGCCGCCCATAAAGGCACCAGCACACAGGCCCATGCCTTCGTCTTCCTTGTTGGATGGAATGTGAAAAATCTCGTCGCGCGCGTCGACTTCTTCGATCACACCAGCCAGCTGTTTGCAGGGCACGGTGGTGACAAAGGAGACGTTGTTGGCGACAAGATCATCGGTGATCTTCTTGTCGATGTTCATCTAAGGTATGCCTTTCTAAGGAGTTATAACGAGTTATTCCGTATCACGACGTAAATCCAGCCGCGGAGCAAAGCGCAAACGCCCATTGCTCATAATGATCTGTGTCTTCTTGTCTGGCTCAAAATTGGCGTAAGCAAAGGAAGAATATGTTGTTTGGAACATAACGCCTCCCTATTACCCCCAAGGGTCCAAAACAATTTTCGGTTCCGCAACAGTTCCCGCGCGCAATGCAGCAAAGGCAGCAGCTCCTTCTTCCAACGGACGATGCTGACACCAATCAAGCGCTCCAAGACGGCCATCAAAGATAGCGGCCGCAGTGTCGCGAAAATCCTGATCAGTGTATGTGTAGGTTCCGATGAACGTGATCTCTTGCAGCGTCATGCGCCGAACATCCAAACCGCCCGCGTCTTCGCCCAGCCCGACATGCGCAATCACCCCCCCTGGTGCCACCAGAGTGGAGGCACTGGCACGGGTAGCCGCATATCCAACGGCGTCGATAACAATCGGGAATAGCCCGTCTGCCTGCGCCATAACATTTTCGCCCAACCCTTTGAGAAAATCGCGACGCACGTCGTTTGGTTCGATGATGGTCACATCATTCACACCCATCGCACGTAGAGCCAAGGCCGCAGCCAAGCCAATAGCCCCGCCGCCAATCACCAACGCCCGCCGCTCGGAACCCTGATGCGATGCCTCAAGCGCAAGCCGCACTGCATGCCAACTAACTGCAAGTGGTTCAGCCAATGCAGCATGCGCCAATGAAACGTCATCAGGGACCGTTACTAAATTGGTAAAAGGCATGTTGATATATTGAGCAAAGGCGCCTTGGCGTGGCTGCATCGAAATGATCTGACGTTCGGGGCACAGGTTTTCACGCCCTGTTGTACAAGCCGAACAAGTACCACAAGTCACCAACGGATTGATCGTTACCCGCCGCCCGCTCATGCTACCACTAACAATCACGCCAGCAGCTTCATGCCCAAGGATTAGGGGCGCGGGACGGCGTGCATCATGACCTAGATAGGCATGCATATCTGATCCACAGATGCCCACCGCTTGAACACGGATCAGGTATTCGCCCATTCCTGCAACCGGATCGGGCATATCGCGATATCCCAGCGTTTCCACGCCATCATAAACCAGTGCTTTCATTTTGCGGTAAACCCTCCGTCAACCATCAATACCTGCCCCGTCACATATGACGATGCATCCGAGCACAGGAATAACAGCGGACCATCCAAATCTTGCAACGTGCCATTGCGCCCTGCACAGGTCTGTGCAGCATTTCGGGCCGCGCGATCTAAGTCAGAAAATACCGCCTCAGTTAGTTCAGTCGGAAAAAAGCCCGGCCCGATCGCGTTGGCTGTGATACCATCGCACGACCATGCCTCGGCCATTGCGCGGGTAAGTTGGCCAATACCTGCCTTTGTCGCGCCATACGCAATGCCACCAGGAAATGCGCGCGTCGTTTGCAAGGAGGCAAAATTCACGATCCGCCCCCATCCTTTTTCGCGCATAGCAGGCACAAATGCCTGTGATAGAAAGAAAGGCGCGGTCAAGTTAAGCGCAATCGTCTGATCCCACCCCTCCGCCGTGACATCATCCGCCGCCTGTCGTGTGTTCACACCAGCGGCATGGACAATGATATCAGGGGCACCAAACCGCGCAGAAACCGCCATCTGCAACGCCGCGATCCCATCGCGATCTGCGACATCGGCTGCGACTGCAGCACAGCTGTCCCCTATCTCCGCACTCAGATCTTCTAACGCCTCCAGCCTACGTGCAACGCCTACAACTTGCGCTCCCGCAGCGGCCAAGGCGATGGCCGCGCGGCGACCAAGGCCAGAACTGGCACCGGTCACACAGGCAACTCGGCCAGTTAGATCCAAAAGGGTGCGCGGATCATCCATTGGCTGTCAGATCAAAGTTTTCGCCCGGGAAGTATTTGGCAAGGCGTACATCAGCTGCACGGGCATGTCCCTCCATCCCTTCCAGACGGCTAATGCGCGCCGTCGCTTGCGCCACCCCTTTAGACCCCTCACGGGTCGCCCGCTGCCAAGTGACGATCTTCATGTATTTATGAACGGACAGGCCACCAGTATAGCCCGCTGCGCCAGATGTTGGCAGCACGTGGTTTGTGCCACTGGCCTTGTCGCCATAGGAAACTGTTGTCTCTTCGCCCAAGAACAGCGAACCGTAGCACGTGAGGCGATCTAGCCACCATTCGAGGTCGTCCGCCTGAACTGTCAGGTGCTCTGGCGCATAATCATCTGAACATGCTGCCATTTCTTCGCGGTCTTCACATACGATCACCTCAGCGTAGTCACGCCATGCCGCAAATGCGTTATCGCGGTTTACATCAGGCAGATCGTCTATCAACGCAGGAACCATTTCCATAACTTTTTCGGCTAACGCACGGTCATCCGTGACCAGCCAAACCGGAGAATTATACCCGTGCTCGGCCTGTGACACCAAATCAGTTGCGACGATGTTCGCGTCCGCGCCTTTGTCCGCAAGAATCAAGCTGTCTGTTGGACCCGCAATCATGTCGATGCCGACGCGGCCAAACAGGATACGCTTGGCCTCAGCCACAAATTGGTTTCCCGGTCCAACAAGGATGTTCGCCTTGGGTAAACCAAACAGGCCAAACGTCATTGCAGCAACTCCCTGAACACCGCCCAGCGCCATGATCTGATCTGCGCCACTGATGTGCGCAGCATATACTATCGCAGGAGGTACACCTGTATCGGGTCGCGGCGGGGAACATGCAGTGATGTGCCCACATCCAGCAACCTTGGCGGTTGTGACGGTCATTATCGCCGACGCGATATGGCTATAACGACCACCAGGAACGTAGCAGCCTGCCGCATCAACCGGAATTGCCTTTTGGCCTGCAATTAACCCCGGAACGATTTCCAGCTCAACATCAGAAACCGTGCCTTTTTGAACTTCGGCAAACCGCTTTACGTTGTCATGGGCAAATCGAATGTCTGCTTTTAGCTTTTCTGGCACCAAGGCACAGGCCGCTTTGATTTCTGCTGCCGTAAGGACGACATTCCCGTCATAGCGGTCAAACTTCTTGGCGTACTCCAACGCCTTTGCGTCCCCACCAACTTCGATATCGGCAAGAATATTCTTTACGATCTCATGTGTTTCCGACGCATCCGACGTGGGCGTGAGTGTTGCTTTTTTTAGGTATTCACGGGTCATGGATCAGGTCCTAATTTAAAATCACAGGTAACAGACCAGTTAAAACGGCACGCACTTCACGTGCGCAATACCTACTCCACCCCAACGTGAAGCCTTTCAAATGGCTGTGTTAGAAACTACTGTAAGCGCTTACATTCCCATCATGCAAGCGCTTACATTGAATAATCTGTCATCTATCTGAACTTTCATTATCTTCCGTTTTCCTTCATTGTGGTATTCAGAAAATCAAAAGAGAGCCCATGACCTCAAATCGATCAACACCTACACTGGATGACGTCGCAAAAGCTGCGGGTGTTTCCACTGCAACCGTTTCGCGGTGCCTCAACTCACCGGATCGCGTGGTTAAGGCCACCCGCGAAAGGGTGTTAATGGCGGTCGAAACTTTGGGATACACACCAAATTTTGGCGCAAGGATCATGGCCGCCAAAAGAACATTCACAATCGGCGCGATCATTCCAACAATGGAAAATGCTATTTTTGCCCGCGGCTTACAGGCATTCCAAGAAGAGCTTCATGAACAGGGTTACACCCTTCTTGTGTCTAGCACCGCATATCGCCCCGACAGGGAAGAAGAACAAATTCGCGCGTTGATTTCGCGAGGCGCTGACGGCTTGTTACTCATTGGCTATAATCGCGATCCAGAGATTTACAACTACCTAGACCAACAAGACGTGCCCGCTCTTATTGCTTGGGCCTACTCCCCTTTGGTTGAGCGGCCCGCGATTGGTTTTGATAATCGTGCATCTATGAAATTGCTCGCGCAGGAGGTTATCAACCGTGGCCACCAACGAATCGGAGTGATCTCAGCCGTGACCAAAGGCAACGACCGCGCCAGCGAGCGATTGGCGGGCATCACAGACGCACTTAATGACAACGGCCTATCCGCAGATGATCTGCCCGTCATCCAGACACCTTATGGGTTCGACAACGGCGAAGCCGCCATGAAAACAATAATGAGAGCTTCAAGTCCGCCCACCGCTGTGATGTGCGGTAACGATGTTTTAGCAGCCGGCGCGTTGCGCGGTGCCAAATCGCTGGGCCTAGAAGTACCTCACGACGTTTCAGTAACAGGCTTTGACGACATTGAACTGGCTCGCATTTTGACCCCAAGCCTGACCACTGTGCATGTCCCCCATGGGGAAATGGGAACAAAGGCGGCCAGCGCCCTCATTGCCCTTGTCGAAGGCAACCGGAGCATTGGTCCGGTTAAACTTCAGATATCGGTGAAAATCCGCGAATCCCTTGGGCCCGTCCCGCTCAATTAGAGGCGTGACAATGCCTCTCGCTTTGCGCAAGCTGCTGTGAAACACATGATTTGGGGCAATGAAGTCAAATGCAAGTATTGGTAGCTGGCGCAGGGATCGTGGGAATTTCAACGGCAATTTGGTTGCAACGTGCGGGTCATGATGTGGTTGTAGTGGACCGTTCCGGCCCAGCAAGCGGCACCAGCCATGGCAATGCAGGTGTTCTGGCCGCAGGGGCGGTTGTGCCTGTCACAACACCTGGCCTGGCATTCAAAGCACCTAGCATGCTGCTTAACCGCGACGCGCCCTTGTTCTTGCGCTGGTCCTATCTGCCACGCCTACTCCCGTTTTTGAGACGCTATCTGTCCCACGCAAATGATGCCCACGTTGATCACTATGCCAAATCCATGGCCATGCTCTTGCATGATACGGTTGAGCAGCATCAAGCGTTGGCGGCTGACACTCCGGCGGCAAGATACATTTCAACAGAAGACTATTGTTTCGGCTACGCAACACGGGCCGATTTTGACGCCGACAGCTACGGCTGGAGCAAACGCGAGGCACAGGGCGTCAAACATGACGTGGTCAGCGGCACAGAGTATGCCGCGTATGACCCTGTTTTTGGTGATGCATTTGAAACGGTTGTCAGGTGCAAAAACCATGGCCGCATCAGCGATCCTGGCGCGTATGTTACCGCTTTGGCAGATCATTTTGTCGCGCAAGGTGGCCAGTTACAAATCACCAAAATCAACGACATTGAAATGCAAGATGGTGCAGTTACGGCACTGCTAACAGATGCCGGTCGCCTAAGCGCTGATAGAACCGTCTTTGCGATGGGCCCATGGTCGCGCGAGATCGCCCATAAATTAGGCGTCAAAGTCCCATTTGAAAGCGAACGTGGCTATCATATCGAATTAACAAACCCGAGCATCATGCCCCGCGCGCCTATGATGGTTGCCTCTGGGAAATTTGTTCTGACGCCAATGGACGGCCGCCTGCGTGCTGCTGGCGTGATCGAATTTGGCGGCTTGGATGCCCCCGCATCCCGTGCCCCCCTTGAAATGCTGCGCCGACAGGTCAAAAAACTGCTGCCAGAAATAGCTTATGATGACATCGTGGAATGGATGGGTCACCGCCCTGCCCCAGCCGACAGCCTGCCAATCATCGGCGCAAATGATACCGGGGGCCTCAGTTATAGTGCCTTCGGCCATCAACACGTCGGATTGACAGGCGGACCAAAAACGGGTCGGATGATTGCTGAGTTAATATCGGAGCGCACCCCTAATTTGGATCTGCGCCCGTTTGCCCCCTCGAAATACAAAGGCCGTTAGAGCCACCATAACCGGGAGACTACTATGAATACATTTACAAAACTCAGCACAACAGTCGCAGCAACAGCACTTATCGCTGGCCCGGCCATTGCTGATGGCCACGCCCAAAAATGGGACATGCCAATGGCCTACGCTGCCAGTAACTTCCACTCTGAACAGGGCGTGATTTTTGCTGACAAAGTGCGCGAGTACACATCCGGCGCAATCGACATCACGGTACACCCAGGCGGTTCGTTGTTCGGCGGCGGCGACATCAAACGTGCCGTTCAGACCGGTCAGGTCAATATCGGTGAGCGTTTCATGTCCGCGCACGCAAATGAAGCGCCTCTGCTGGGTTGGGATAACCTGCCCTTCCTTGCCACCAGCTATGAAGACAACGCAAAACTGTGGGATGTATCAAAGGACATCGTAAACGCACAACTTTCCGATCTTAACCTGGTTGCGCTGTATACTTGCCCCTGGCCTGGTCAGGGCTTTTACTTTGACAAAGAAGTAAACTCTTCGGCTGATACCCAAGGCGTCAAGTTCCGCTCGTACAACTCTGCCACAGCAACCTTTGCCGAAGAATTGGGCATGATCCCTGTTCAGATCGAAGCAGCAGAACTGTCCCAAGCACTGGCAACCGGTGTTGCATCTGCGTTCATCTCTTCGGGTTCCACCGGATATGACCGCAAAGTATGGGAGCACCTAAGCCACTATTACAAAGTCAACGCATGGCTGCCACGCAACTACGTTGTTGCGAACAAGCAAGCGTGGGATGGCCTTGATGAGGCAACTCAGGCAGGTGTTATGAAAGCAGCAGACGAAACGGCCGCATCATGCGGTGCCAAATCTGCCGAACTGTCCAACTTCTACTTTGATGAACTGGCCAAGAACGGCATGACTGTTACCGATGCATCACCAGAATTCTTGGCCGAGTTGAAAGTCATCGGCGCGAAAATGACCGCCGAATGGTTGGAATCTGCTGGCGCGGATGGCCAGGCCATTCTCGACGCATTTAACGCCGCTAAATAAGCGACATGGGCGCGCCTGAGCCTTTCTAGGCGCGCCAAATTACACTCAAAGGAATTTCCATGCGTGACTGGTCGCCAGTGCTGGGCCTGCCCTTGTGGGTCTGGCTGTTTGTTTTGCCATCCCTTTTCGGGTTTATCTGCTTTTTCGCTCGCCCTAGATTAGAACGAGTGATGCGCCCGATCTGGCGCATTCTGGATGGCGTATATTTTGCCTCTGGTGCCATTGCCGCATGTTTCATGGTCACCATTTTATTGTTGATCGTCGCGCAGATGGTGGCACGCTGGACCAATGTTGCCTTGCCAGGCACCACCGAATTTGCAGGCTACGCCATGGCCGCCACCTCATTCTTTGCGCTGTGCCATGCACTAACGCGCGGCGCGCACATCCGTGTTTCCATCATCCTGAACTGGAATCGACACACCTCACGCTGGCTTGATCTGTTTGCCGTGTTTGGTGCGGCCGTGATCGCCACCTATTTTGCCCGCTTTGCGGTCAAGACCAACATATTTTCAGAAATGCTCAACGACCGCACCCAAGGGCAGGATCAAATCCCCGAATGGGTTGTGACGTTCCTGAGCCTCCCGGCCACGCCCATTGGCGATTGGGGCAGCACAATGAGTAGCGCATCTTCTGAACTGGTCTACACACCTGTTTGGATCCCCCAATTGGCCATGTCAGTGGGTGCAATCCTTTTGGCTATCGCGCTTTGGGATACGCTCTACCGCACCATTATCACGGGCAAGAACCCCATCGTATCGGAGGCCGTGGAATGACCGAAGCCTATGCAACCGTCGTCTTTCTATTTGTCCTCTTCACCCTACTAGGCTCATCAATCTGGATCGGCCTTGCCCTAATGGGTGTGGCATGGGTTGGCTTAGAACTGTTCACCACCCGCCCTGCAGGGGACGCGATGATCACTACGATCTGGACCAGCAGCAGCAGTTGGACACTGACCGCGCTGCCGCTGTTCATCTGGATGGGTGAAATCCTGTATCGAACGCGATTATCCCAAGACATGTTTCGCGGCCTTGCGCCGTGGATGCGCTGGCTACCGGGTGGGTTGCTGCACACCAATATCGCGGGCTGCACCATTTTCGCCGCCGTTTCCGGATCTTCTGCCGCAACCCTAACAACCGTGGGCAAAATGAGCATCCCCGAGCTGCGCAAGCGTGGCTATCCCGAATACATGATCATTGGCACACTTGCGGGTGCGGCCACGCTGGGCCTGATGATCCCGCCATCCCTCACACTCATTGTGTACGGCGTTTCGATCAATGAAAGCATCATCAAGCTGTTTATGGCTGGCATCATCCCCGGTCTGGTCCTAGCGAGCCTGTTTATGAGCTATATTGCCGTCTGGCACTTTGTGAAGCCAGACCAGCGCCCGCCGCCCGAACCGCCAATGTCGTTTGGCACCATGCTCGCTGAGAGTCGCTTTCTGATCCCTGTGCTGATGCTGGTTTTTGCCGTCATCGGATCAATGTACTTCGGCTGGGCCTCGGCGACCGAAGCCGCAGCTGTGGGTGTTCTCGGTTCGCTCACGCTTGCGCTATTCCAAGGTTCGCTTAGCTTTAACACGTTCTTAGAAAGTCTCATGGGGGCCACGCGTACTTCCGCGATGATTGCGCTGATCCTGATGGGCGCTGCGTTTTTGTCTCTGTCGATGGGCTTTACTGGCCTGCCGCGTGCTTTGGCCGCGTGGATTGACCAAATGAACTTGTCCCCAATCGTTTTGATCGCTGCATTAACGGTGTTTTACATCATCCTTGGCATGTTCCTTGATGGTATCTCGTCTGTGGTTTTAACCATGGCGATTGTCGAACCGATGATCCGCCAAGCTGGCATTGATGTAATCTGGTTTGGTATCTTCATCGTTGTGGTTGTTGAGATGGCTCAGGTAACGCCGCCAATCGGGTTCAACCTATTTGTCCTGCAGGGCATGACCAAACACGAGATTTCCTACATCTCAAAGGTTGCGCTACCTATGGTAGGGCTGATGCTGCTGATGGTTGTGATCCTTGTTGCCTTCCCCGAATTGGCAACATGGTTACCTGATAAAATCAGCGCCAGTCAGGTCAGATGACGCTTCTGGTTACAGTTCTGCAACTTGATACTGACTTCCCCCGCATTGCGGGGGATGTTGGCTGCAAGGAAAGCTATGCTCGCCCACCACAGATCATTCGGGTTAAAGGGGCATCCGTTGGGCGCATCGTCACCGACCGCCCTCAGGATATTGATATTGCCCCTTCGAGGAGGCGCTGGCAAAAGCCACTGGTGATATCATCGTCACCTCCTGCGGGTTTCTGTCCTATTGGCAGCAACACCTTGCAGCCCTGACCGACCGCCCGTTCATCAGCTCTGCGCTCACGGCGTTGGACCGGCTGCACCACAGGTTTAGCCCAGAGCAGATGTGCATCGTGACCTTTGACGCCGCGCGCCTGAATGCTGCTCATTTAGGACGCCACAGCACCTATGCGAGCAGCATCATCGGCTTGCCGCCCGCCCATCACTTACGCGCTGTAATTGAGGGAAACCTGAGCACGTTGGACAGGCGCACCGCCGTCAATGAGATCAAAGCGTTCATGGCCGACAGCCAGACCCCCGCGCACCGCCACATCGTGCTGGAATGTACAAACTTGCCCCCCTACCGCGAGGCGATAAAGGCGGCCACTAGCCTGCCCGTCACCGATATTCTGACACGGGTCGAGGCCACCTGCCCCGGCAGCGTCGCACACCGTTTCAGACGTATAGATGACTAGTTTATCGGAAACCGCTCAAGGCAGCCTGGCGCGTTGCGCTGGTAATCAGCCAATGTCTCATCCACATCTCGGCGGTCACGCATCGTTGCCATTGCGCGTTTTTTGCTATTCCAGTTACCGCTCACGTGATGCTCTAGGATCAGCACAGAAATGCCCACCAGCACATCCTTTTCCGGATCACTCATCAATCCGGCGGCATTCAAGGTAATGCCAGTCATGGCCATCATATTTGCACAGCGAATGGCGGATGCTTCGTCGCCCTCATAGACGCGCTGCGCAGCAGATGCATCTGCGGCTACCATCAGCAGCACAAGGGCAAACGCACGCATCAAAATACTTTAAATGTCATCGTGGTGAGCGACCGTTCAATCCCATCGATATCCAGCAGATTGTCGTTGATATACACTCCTACATCTTCACTTTTGGGGATATACACCTTCATCAACAGATCAAAATCGCCTGACGTCGAATAGAGCTCGGAATGGATCTCACGCTGGGCAATCGCATCGGCAACCGAATAGGTTGTACCGGGTCTGCAGCGGATCTGGATAAAAACACATGTGCTCATGAAAGGCTCCTGAAGTGGCGATGGCCTTAGGCTGGCACGAAGCCACAGAGGCCGCAATCCCTCATCGCCCCTTGGCGCGGGGTTATGCCCTGTTATAAGAGCACAAACACGTCAACGGAGCATTCCCATGCGCAAAGCCAAGATCACCCGCACAACCGCCGAGACGAACATCAGCGTCGAGATAAACCTCGATGGTACAGGCGTCTACGACAACGAAACCGGCGTAGGCTTTTTTGATCACATGCTGGACCAGCTTTCGCGTCACGCGCTGATTGATATGACCGTGCGCTGCAAGGGTGATTTACACATCGATGATCACCACACAGTTGAGGATGTAGGCATCGCGCTGGGTCAGGCATTGACGCAAGCTGTTGGCGACAAACGTGGTATCGTGCGCTACGGCTCCTGCTTGTTGCCGATGGACGACGCATTGGTGCGCGCCGCCCTTGATTTGTCTGCACGCCCGATCCTTGTCTGGAACGTTGATCTGCCCACCCAAAAGATCGGTACATTTGACACTGAGTTGGTGCGCGAATTCTTCCAAGCATTCGCAACACACGGCGGCATCACCCTGCACGTTGATCAACTACATGGCCTCAACAGCCACCACATCGCCGAGGCTGCATTCAAGGCCGTCGCCCGCGCATTGCGTGACGCGTTGGAAAGCGACCCCCGCAAATTGGACGCAATCCCGCCGACAAAAGGCATGCTCTAAATGCTCACCGCAATTATCGACTACGACAGTGGCAACCTGCACGTGGCGCAACAAGCGTGTGAACGGATGGCCCGCGCACCGGATGCTGTCAGAGAACTGGTCACCCCACATTCACGAGTCATCCCGCGGCCGGGTCGCATGGCGGACCCCAGTGACCGCGGACTGCCCGCCCG
>ERZ1027208.509-NODE-509-length-14927-cov-22.529922_pt1 | contig 14927 bp, 16 predicted proteins | sample MGYA00520867_ERZ1027208 | MGnify/ENA primary metagenome ERZ1027208 (study PRJEB33311, sample SAMEA4378413) | marine metagenome | biome: Marine biome; feature: Fjord; material: Water | collected 2014-07-20T08:00:00Z/2014-07-... | depth 75 m ...
GTAATATAATGTAAATCTGTTAATAATATTGTCTTGCAATCTATTCAAATCATTTTTAGTTCATTATCAGAATAGTTACATTTGCCTAAATAATGAACGAGTTAATGATTTCTTTTGAACCTAAAGATTTAACAACCGGAAAATTACACAGTTATTTACTAAGTGCAGTGGCACCTAGACCAATAGCTTTTGCAAGTACTATTGATGCTGAAGGAAATCCTAATCTATCACCATTTAGTTTTTTCAATGTTTTTAGTGCTAATCCGCCAATTTTGATTTTTTCTCCAGCGCGTCGTGTTAGAGACAATACAACAAAGCACACATTGGCAAATGCAGAAAGCACTAAGGAAGTAGTTATTAACGTTGTAAATTATGATATTGTTCAGCAAATGTCTTTAAGCAGTACAGAATACGCTGAAGGTGTTAATGAGTTTCAAAAGGCAGGATTAACAATGCTAAAAAGTGATTTGGTAAAGCCTTATCGCGTGTTGGAATCTCCTGTGCAGTTTGAATGTAAAGTAAATGAAATTGTTAAATTGGGAACAGAAGGAGGTGCTGGAAATTTAATTATTTGTGAAGTGCTTAAATTGCATATAAATGATGCAGTTTTAGATGAAAACGGTAGCATTGACCAAATAAAATTAGATTTAGTTTCACGAGCTGGAGGCAGTTTTTATAGTAGAGCAAAAGCAGGGTTTTTTGAAATACCAAAACCGCTTTCAACTTTAGGAATAGGAGTTGATGCAATACCTCAAGAAATAAGAAACAGTAAAATACTTACTGGTAACGATTTAGGTCTTTTAGGGAATGTTGAAACTTTACCAAGTGAAATTGATATTAAATCATTTTTAAAAGAACAAAGTGTTGAATCTTTATCAACAGAAGAAAAACATAAAAAAGCACAAGAATATCTTAATTTAGAAGATGTGAAAAGTGCTTGGAGTATATTATTATCGTAAAATAGCAATAAACAATAAGTAATGGAAGTACAAGGAAAAGTAAAGTTAATTGGAGAAACTCAAACATTTGGAAGTAATGGGTTTAGAAAGAGAGAATTAGTTGTAACAACTGAAGAACAATATCCACAACATATATTAGTGGAATTTGTACAAGATAAATGTGATTTACTAAACACTTATCAAGTTGGACAAGATGTTAAAGTAAGCATTAACTTAAGAGGTAGAGAATGGGTAAATCCACAAGGAGAAACAAAATACTTTAATTCAATTCAAGGATGGAGAATAGAAGGAGCTCAAGCATCTGCACCAGCAGGAATGTCTGAAGTTCCACCAGCACAAGCTTTTGAGCCTGCTACGAATTTAAATGAGGAAGATCACGACGATTTACCTTTCTAAATAAAAAAAGTATTAAAATTTTAAAACGACAATGGTTTCATTGTCGTTTTTTTTATTTTTAAGTATAAAAAAAAGTCCTGAGATTAATCAGGACTAAGTTTTGTGGTTTTAGATTTTGATTTCTATAAACAAATTCAAAAAAAAGCAATGATGAACAAAATTTATACTATAGAAATCATTATAAATATCGTGAAAAAAGTTTTTTCAGCAAAGTAATTCATTGGTATTTAACACAATAAATTTAACTATAACGATTTCGTAAGTCTTTAAAATGAACTTTTTAAATCATAATGAAGAATTTCCGGATGTTTCAAAAGCCTCAGAAGAAGGTCTTTTGGCAATTGGAGGTGATTTATCTTCAGATAGATTGCTATCTGCTTATAAAAAAGGAATATTTCCTTGGTTTGAAGAAGATGAGCCAGTTTTATGGTGGTCGCCAGATCCACGTTTTGTTTTATTTCCAGAAGATTTAAAAGTTTCTAAAAGTATGAAGCAATTTTTACGTAACTGCAATCTAGAAGTTACTATAAATAAAGCTTTTAAAGACGTTATAGTGGCTTGCTCCAATGCAAAAAGAGATGGTCAAGAAAGCACTTGGATTACAGAGAGTATGATCAAATCCTATGTAGAACTTTATGATTTAGGTTATGCAAAATCAATAGAGGTTTGGAATAAAGATTGTCTTGTTGGTGGATTATATGGTGTAGATTTAGGTAATGGTGTGTTTTGTGGTGAAAGTATGTTTTCTAAAGAAAGTAATGCAAGTAAAGCTGGTTTTATAACCTTTATACAAAACAGTAATTACAAGCTAATAGACTGCCAGGTTTACACAAATCACCTAGAAAGCTTAGGTGCAAAAGAAATTTCTAGAACAGACTTTTTGAAATTTTTAGGTTAGAAAAGCATCAGTTCGAGTGAAGTTCGTGAAAAGAATATTTTAGAACTGTTTAAAAAAAACATTTATTTCCTAATATAATCTCTCGCTTACTTGAAGCCAATTAAACAATAATAATCTATACTTCACTATATCTAAAACAATCAACCTCGTGGTCGTTAACCATTCCTGTAGCCTGCATATGAGCGTAAATAACAGTGCTGCCAACAAACTTAAATCCGCGTTTTTTTAAATCTTTACTAATAACATCACTTAAAAGTGTATTTGCAGGCGCATTTTTATAATGATCTAAAGCATTTTTAATAGGTTCTCCATCAACAAAATCCCAAATATATTTACTAAAACTACCAAACTCTTCTTGAATTTTCATAAAGGCTTGTGCGTTGGTAATAGTAGCATTAATTTTTAGCTTATTTCTTATTATACCTGCATCTTCAATTAATGTATCAATTTTAGCTTGCTCATATTTAGCTATTTTTTTATAATCAAAACCATCAAAAGCTACTCTGAAATTTTCGCGCTTGCGTAGAATAGTTATCCAACTTAATCCAGCTTGAAAATTTTCTAGAATTAGAAATTCAAAAAGCGTAGCATCATCATAAACAGGAGTTCCCCATTCTTCATCATGGTAAGCTTCATATAAATCATCACCAAGGCACCAACCGCATTTATGTTTTGTCATAATTTTTTAATAAAATCAAAGGCTGTAAGCCTTATGTAATTTACAACACTAATGTAACAACTGTTACTTAAATATAATAAAAGTTGGCGTAATTTTATACTATGGAAACATTACAACCAAAAGGCTTAAAAGCAATACTAAATGATAGTATCCAAAATAGTATGAACTATAAAGAATACAGAAATTTAGTAACTCAATTAGTTGGAGAAAAAGCGACAACAGGAGCAGAGCAAACAGAGACTTTAATTGATTATACTATCCTTAATTATAGGCGTATGAAGCGTTGGGACAAAACGCTAAAAGTGCCCGAAATTGTTCAAGAAAAGCTCCAACATTTCAAAAAAAACATCACTTGGTTAGTGTTAACCGAAAGTTGGTGTGGAGATGCAGCACATATAGTACCTGTTATAAATAAAGTGGCTGAATTAAATAAAAATATAGATTTTAAAGTGGTGCTCAGAGATGAAAATGAAGCATTAATGAATCGATTTTTAACTCAAGGTGGCAAGTCTATTCCTAAATTGATTATGATTGATAATACTTCAGGTGAAGTTTTAAATACATTTGGTCCAAGACCAAGTTACGCCACAAAATTAGTAAATAATTACAAGGCAAAATATGGTAAGCTAACCCCAGAATTTAAAGAAGAATTACAACATTGGTATAATAAAGATAAAGGGCAATCAACAATTGAAGATTTAATGCTTTTGTTTGAAGATTAACCTTTTCCTTCAAAATTAAAAGTAATGGTTCCTATTTGAGAGCTTTTTTTAGAACCATCAAAACGTGCTTTTTTAGCGTACTCTAAAGCATGTTCTTTTAAACATTCATTATTAGTGGTAGATGCGTTATTTATTGATGCATCTGTAACTTTACCATTCGCATTTACAGTAATGCTTACTACAATTTTACCATCAGCTTCACATAGGTAAATGGGAATTGGTAAATACTCATCAGTTCTTCCTTTTAAAGAATAATTAATAGTACTATTTGTATTTGCCGAAGCTTGAGCGCTAGCAGTTTCTCTTTTGTTGGATCGTTTATTCAGAATACTATTAACACTATTAAAAGATGTTAGTTCATCATTCTGAATATTAGAATTTGCATCGTTTTTTGAAACTTTATTAATCTCTGAAGGTTTTTCTTCACGAGCTTTTAATCTTGGGTTTTCGTAATCTTTTGGAGGAGCAATAGGTTTATATGCTTGTGCAAAACGTTTGTAGTCTTCCGTTTTGTTGTATGCCTTATTTGTTTTTTCAGATTTATCTTCTTGTTCAATCTTCTCTAACTCTTCTTCCTCAGGCAATTCAATATTCTTAATATCCACAAAAACTTCTTTCATATCCCTATTAAGCTTAAAAGCGTTAAAATTGAACATAGATAATGCCAACGAACTTGTAATAAGCAACGTAATGGCTAAAGCTTTATGTGAGTTATTGAATTTCAAATACGATTAAGTAATAATAGATTAGGGCTGTTAGTACTACTATATACGTTTAAAGTAGAGAAAAAGGATGTAATTTGAAATAATTACTGTTCTTTTTTTGGTAAAGCTTCTATGAAATTATCTATTGAAAGTGCGTTAGAAACATTAAAATCGCCAATTTTAGTACGTCTTAAAGCAGATAAGTGGCTTCCTGAATGCATTGCTTTTCCAAAGTCATTAGCCAGAGAACGAATATAAGTGCCTTTGCTACAAACTACTCTAAAATCTAGGTTATTGCCATCAATTTTTGTGATTTCAAATACTTCAATTGTAATTTTGCGTGATTTTATTTCTACTGTTTCACCAGCTCTTGCAAATTCATATAAACGTTTTCCTTCTTTCTTTATAGCTGAAAATATTGGAGGAAATTGTTCTATTTCACCTGTAAACTGTTTGGTGGTGTTGTGAATTAAATCTTCAGTTATATGATTGGTTTCAAAGGTTTCATTGATTTCAGTTTCCAAATCAAAAGAAGGCGTTGTGCTTCCTAAAACAATGGTTCCTGTGTATTCTTTTATTTGTCCTTGAAACGTATCAATTTGCTTGGTCATTTTACCTGTGCAAATAACGAGTAAGCCTGTTGCTAAAGGATCTAAAGTGCCAGCGTGGCCAACTTTAATTTTTTTGATGCTAAATGCTTGACGAATTTCCCAACGCAGTTTGTTTACCGCTTGAAAAGAAGTCCAATGCAACGGTTTATCAATAAGTAAAACTTGTCCAGATAAGTAATCTTCAGCTGTTTTCATCTTAATTGTATAACGAAAAAGCAATGGCTATTAGACCCACTATGAAACAGTAAATAGCAAAGTACTGTAGTTTGCTTTTTTTAACGATTGAAATCATCCAAGTACAAGCAAATAATCCAGCAATAAAAGCAGCAATAAAACCAGCGGAAAGTGATACCATATTATGGTTTTCTAATGATAAATCTCCACTAAAAATATCTTTGGCAATTTTCCCAAATATTAATGGCACTACCATTAAAAAAGAAAAACGGGCAGCTTTTGTTTTATCGTTTCCTAACAATACTGAAGTTGAAATCGTTGCTCCAGATCTCGAAATACCAGGAAGCATCGCGATGGCTTGTGATACGCCAATAACAAAGGCGTTTTTAAATGAGATTTTTTTATCTGTGTCTTTAGCTTTATCAGCGAGATAAAGTAGTAAACCTGTTATTAATAACATAAAACCTACAAGTAACACATTACCACCAAAAAACTGTTCTAATTGTTCTTCGAACAATAAGCCTACTATAACGGCAGGAATCATAGATACTATTATTTTTAAAATAAATTGAGTGTCTTCATTCCATTTAAAAGCGAGTAAGCCTTTTAATATTTCAAGAATGTCTTTTCTAAAAATAACAATCGTGCTCAATGCTGTTGCAAAGTGCAGCACTACAGTAAAAAGCAAGCTTTCTTCTGGTATTGAATTGTCACCAAGAATAGCTTTACCTAGTTCTAAATGTCCGCTAGAAGATACTGGGAGGAACTCGGTTAATCCTTGTATAATGCCTAAAATAATTGAATCGATAATATCCATTCGGCAAAAATATCAAATTACAGTTACCAAAGAATGATTTATGGTTATTTTTTGGAATCAGTATCTTCTTTACGCGTTAAAATCGCGTAAATCTGAATACCAAAACCTATAAGCACAAGTGTTGGTGCTAAACGAATACGTCTAAAATTGAAGATTTCCGAGTTAAAAACATTAGGGTCGTCACTACCGCCACCAGACATTAAAATAAATCCAATAACAATAAAGGCTAGACCAATAAACATAAACTTATAGTTTCTTTTTCCAAACAGAAACTCAGGTGTCGCAGTGTTTTTTTCTTTAAGTTTTTTTTGTCCCATTTTAATCAAATTCTGTATAAATAATCTCGCTATATGCTGTTGTTTGTGCAATATGTTTAAAAGTGCCAAACAATAATTGGAGATTGCAAAGTAACGGATTTATTTAAAACTGTTCACTTAAGAGCCTTTAAATTTAGTATGTATTTAAATTACATTAAATTAAAAACTGTTTTACCTTAATCGTAAAATCCTTTTAATTGATGTTTTTTAACATCTACTCTTACCATTTTTTGCGACGTATCTTCAATATTTTTTTGAAACACTAGTGTAGAAATGGTTATGGCTACTATACCTACAAATACAAATGTTACTCGTTTCATAATCATTAATTTTAAGATTAAACAAATATTTAAAAGTATTGGTATGGCCAGATTTTATGTGGTTATTGGTTAAATAAATATAACTCACCTAAATCCTAAATATTGTTAACGATTACGTTAAATGCTGTTAAATGTTAGTAGTAGAGTCTGTCTGTGTTTAAGTTTAAAAAACGTTGTGTAGCAAAGAATGTTGACACCCAAGTGATTAAAATGCCCAAAACAAAAACAAAGGCAAATAAAGCAACTATAAGTACAGGCTTGTTTAGGAGCTCTAATTCTGGGAACATTTTATTGATGTAATATAATACAACTGCCATTCCTATTAAAGCAACAATAGCTCCGACAATACCTAAACGAACACTACGCCAAACAAAAGGTCTCCTAATAAATTGCTTGGTTGCTCCAACCATTTGCATGGTTTTAATGGTAAAGCGTTTGGAATAAACAGCTAAGCGAATAGAACTATTAATAAGTAATACAGCAATTAAAGTGAATAAGCCACTAATGATAAGTATCCAAAGGCTTATTTTTTTAACGTTGTCATTCATTAAAGTTACTAGGTCGTTGTCATAACTTACTTCGTCCACGAAGTTTTTGGACAAGGCTTCTTTCGAAATATTTTCTAGCTTTTCAGAAGTCACAAAATCAGCTTTTAAATGCACATCAATCGAATTTTTTAATGGGTTTATACCTAAAAACTCCATAAAATCTTCACCGCTATCTTCTTTCATAGATTCGGCAGCTTGCTCTTTTGTAACATAATTGGTAGATTTCACATAATCTGCCATCGCCAAACTTTTTTCAAGTTGTTTTATTTCAACCTCTTTAGCGGTATCTTTTAAGAAGATGGTTACCGTAACTTGTTCTTTAAAATGATCGGCTACTTTTTGAGTATTAAGCACTAAAAGCCCTAGTAACCCTAATAAAAAAAGCACTAAAGCAATACTTAAAACCACAGAAAAGTAAGAAGAAATTAATCTTCGTTTTTGATATTTGTCAAATGATGAACTCATAAAAAAGACTTAGTTAGATAGTGTAAAAATAAAAAAGAAATCAATTCCTTAAGGCTTACAACGCGTAAACTTTCAACATTGTTATAATAAGTTTAGTTTTGCTTTATAAAACGTTTAACAAATTGCTTCAAGATTTAAAAATTTCAAGACCAGGATTATGGTTTCCAACCATTTGGATTTATCTAGTTCCTTTTAGTTTACAAAGCAATTTTTGGCAAGATACCTTATTTTGGATCGGTCTGTTTTTTGTAACATTCCCTTTAAATTACTTGGTTTACGGACTTAATGATTATAACGATTTAAAAGCAGATGCTGTTAATGAGCGAAAAGGGAACTTCCTCTTTGGCGCTAAATCTTCAAAAGAACAATTAGCTTCTGTTCCTAAAAAAATAGCATTTCTTCTTTTACCATTTATTATCTATTTCACTTATGTTTCAGGTTTTAAAATGTTGTTATTGCTTTTGTTTATGATTGTAGTAAACATCATTTATAATTTTAAACCTTTCAGAATAAAAGAAAGACCTCCTTTTGAGATTTGCATTCAAGTCGGTTATGTGGTGACTGCTTTTTTTAGTGTCTTACTTAATGACTTGCAAATGATGCCTTGGCAAACCATTTTATATTTATCATTATTCGCTTTTCAGGCGCATATAGCAGGAGAGATTATGGATATTGACCCAGATTTGAAAGCAGGGAAAAGAACCACAGCAACATTAATTGGACGAAAAAACACAAAATTCTTAATGTTAGCTTTGCTAATTATAGAAACGTATATTCTCTCAGTTTGGTTTCAAGATTATGTGTTAGCAGGTTTTTTAGCGGTTTTTTCTCTTTGGTTAATGCTAGATATTTTCATTTTTTTCAAAGAAAAGCCATACACATTATCTCAAATGAATGTATTTGGCTACGCAATTAACTTATCTGCTATTTTATCAATGTTTTGGATATTATATTCTGGTAAATTATTACTTCCTGTTTTTTAATATTATAAAGGTTTCAAAGTCTTACAATAAACCTTAAATTTGCCCTTTTATTAAGCGGAAAAACACAAAAATGCAATACCATTTTAACGAGATAGAAGCCAAGTGGCAAAAATATTGGGCAGAGAAACAAACCTTCAAAGCCGAAAACCATTCAGATAAACCTAAATATTATGTACTCGACATGTTCCCTTATCCTTCTGGAGCAGGGTTGCACGTCGGTCATCCGCTAGGTTATATTGCTTCAGATATTTATGCGCGTTATAAACGCCATAAAGGGTTTAATGTATTGCATCCTCAAGGTTATGATAGTTTTGGTTTACCTGCAGAACAATATGCAATTCAAACTGGGCAACATCCTGCTATTACAACCGAAACCAATATTGCAACCTACAGAAGGCAATTGGATCAAATTGGTTTTTCGTTCGATTGGAGTCGTGAAGTACGAACTTCAGACCCAAATTATTATAAATGGACACAATGGATTTTCATTCAATTGTTCGAATCTTGGTATAATAACGATACAAATAAAGCTGAAGATATTTCAAGCTTAAAAAATATATTTTCTGCGGAAGGAAATGCAAACGTAAATGCTATTTGCGATGATAACATTGATTCTTTTTCAGCAGAACAATGGAATCATTTTTCTTCTGAAAAACAACAAGAAATATTACTACAATACAGATTAACGTATTTAGCTGAAACCGAAGTAAACTGGTGTCCTGCTTTAGGAACTGTGTTAGCGAACGATGAGATTGTAAACGGTGTTTCAGAACGTGGTGGACATCCAGTAATGCGTAAAAAAATGACGCAATGGAGTATGCGAATTTCTGCTTATGCCGAACGTTTACTTCAAGGTTTAGAAACTATAGATTGGACAGATTCATTAAAGGAAAGTCAGCGTAACTGGATTGGAAAATCGGTTGGAGCTGCTGTAAGGTTCCCCATTCTATCTTTCCCCAATGGGGAAATGAAAACAGGCTCTGAAAAGCGTGCTGGATATATGACAGGGGGAAATAACTCGCATTTATTGTTAGAAAGAGCCAAGGAAATGAGAGCAAATCCAACTGTTGCAGAAGCAGCTCTTTGGTCTGCTTTAAGAGGAAAACAATTGGATGCAAAATTTAGACAACAGCATTTAATAGGAGATTTTATTGTTGACTTTGTTTGCCTTGATAAAAAATTAATCATTGAGGTTGATGGAAAAATACACGATTCTCAAATAGATGAAGATAAAGCTAGGACAGAACGTTTAGAAAATGATAATTATAAAGTTGTCAGGTTTAAAAATGAAGAAGTTCTTGCTGATATGGATACTGTCTTAGAAAGGATCAGTGTAGAATTAGCACAAAGAGAATCAGTGAAGAGTGAGCAAGTCCTTCCCTTAGGGAAGGATTTAGGAAGGGATTATATTGATGTCTTTACAACACGACCAGATACTATTTTTGGTGTGAGTTTTATGACACTTGCTCCAGAACACGAGTTGGTTTCTAAAATTACAACACCAGAACAAAAAGCAGAAGTAGAAGCATACATATTAGCAACAGCAAAACGTAGCGAACGCGATCGTATGGCAGATGTAAAAACCATTTCTGGTGCTTTTACAGGTGCTTATGCAGAGCATCCTTTTACTAGACAACCTATTCCAGTTTGGATTGGTGATTACGTGTTGGCTGGTTATGGTACAGGAGCAGTCATGTCTGTGCCTTGCGGTGACCAACGTGATTACGATTTTGCAAAGCATTTTAATATCGAAATCCCTAATATTTTTGAAGGTGTAGATATTAGTGAAACTGCGTATGGAGAAAAGGACGATACAAAAATTACCAATAGTGATTTCCTTAATGGAATGAGTTACAAAAAAGCAGTAAAACGCGCTATTTTTGAGCTTGAAAAATTAGGTCAAGGTAAAGGAAAAACAAACTACAGGTTACGTGATGCGGTATTTTCTCGTCAGCGTTATTGGGGCGAACCATTTCCTGTGTATTATGTAAACGGTATGCCGCAAATGATTGATAAAGCACATTTGCCCATTCGTTTGCCTGAAGTTGAAAAATATTTACCAACCGAAACTGGCGAACCACCTTTAGGCCGTGCCGATGTTTGGGCTTGGGACACCAATACAAATGAAGTTGTAAGCAACGACAAGATTGATAACAAAACTGTGTTTTCTTTAGAGTTGAACACTATGCCAGGTTGGGCAGGAAGTTCTTGGTACTTTTTTCGTTATATGGAAGATGCCATGCGAGAGGAGGCTTTTGCAAGTGAAGATGCTTTAAACTATTGGGAAAATGTAGATTTATATATTGGAGGAAGCGAACACGCAACAGGCCATTTATTGTACTCTCGTTTTTGGGTAAAGTTTATGAAAGATAGAGGTTTTGTTAATGTTGAAGAACCTTTTAAAAAGCTTATTAACCAAGGAATGATTTTGGGAACTAGTGCTTTAGCTCATAAAATAGATAATGTCTACATAAACGAAATGACCATTTTAGTTGATGAAAAAGGCCATAAAACTGCTAAAAAGGGAGCTCAAGTTTTAGAGCTCAAATTGACTAAACCTGTAATGATTCCATATTTTGATGTTGATAGGAGAGAGTTTTTTAAGAAATATGGAATAGATCCAAATAATTTTGATTTAAGAATTTTAGATAAAAGGTCGAAAAAAATTAGAAAAGCAATTTTAAAATCTATTAATATAGAAGATCATAAATATTTTGATACTGAGGAATATATGTATAGTTACATTGCTAGTCCAACTCATATTGATGTGTCAATGGTTAATTCCTCTGATGAATTAGATATAAATGCTTATAGAAATTGGAGAAAAGATTACAAAAACGCTGAAATTGTAACAGAAGAAGATGGAACTTTTAGCTTAAAAAGAGAAGTCGAAAAAATGTCTAAATCTAAATACAATGTTGTAAATCCAGATCAAATCTGTGAGCAATATGGAGCAGACAGTTTAAGATTGTACGAAATGTTTCTTGGTCCTTTAGAGCAAGCAAAACCTTGGAATACTGCTGGTATTACAGGTGTTCACAGTTTTCTTAAAAAACTTTGGAAATTATATATTGGTGAAAACGGATTGAATGTAAACGATGCTGTACCAACAAAAGACAACTTAAAAACGCTACATAAAACCATTAAAAAGGTAGAAGAAGATATCGAGAATTTCTCTTTCAACACTTCTGTGTCTACGTTTATGATTGCAGTTAACGAGCTAACCGCTCAAAAGTGTACAAGCAAAGCAATTTTAGAACCTTTATTGGTGTTATTATCACCTTACGCGCCACATATTGCAGAAGAACTATATAGCCAATTAGGACATAACGAATCGATTTCAACAGCAGCTTTCCCAACATTTGACGCGAGTCATTTAGTAGAAAGCAGTAAAAATTATCCTATTTCATTCAACGGTAAAATGCGTTTTACTTTAGAATTACCAATGGATATGAGCAAAGAAGATATCGGGAAAACCGTAATGGCTCACGAAAAAACGAAAGAGCAATTGCAAGGTCGCGAACCTAAAAAAGTGATTATTGTTCCTGGTAAAATTGTGAATATTGTAGGATAACGTCAAAAGGAAGCACACTTTTCGTCAGTAAGTAAATATTATTAGCGTCGTCAGTTCAAGTGATTTTTCATACATAAATAATTATAATCTCCGTCAGTTTGAGTGATTCGACGACAGGAGAATCGTATCGAGAACTTTTTAGAGGGATTCTCGATACAATTTTGTTTCACTACGTTTCACAAAACCACTCAAATTGACGAAAGAAAACCAGCGTCAGTTCGAGTGGTTTTCAGTTTTAATTAAAACTGAAAACTGTATCGAGAATCAATTCTATAGAATAAAAAACTGACATTTTTTCTTAATATAATAATGGCTCACTTTTTGCTATCTTTAAGTATAGAATTTAAAAATTATTATTATGAGCGGAATGATGGGTTATTATATACTTATTGGTGCAATTGCACTGGTAAGCTGGTTAGTAAGTAATCAATTAAAACGAAAGTTTGCAAAATACTCTAAAGTGCAATTGCGTAATGGTATGAGTGGCGCAGAGATTGCTGAAAAAATGTTAGCAGATAACGGTATTCGTGATGTTGAGGTTATTTCAGTTGCGGGTCAATTAACAGATCATTACAATCCTGTAAATAAAACAGTAAATCTAAGTGAAGCGGTTTATAACCAACGCAATGCAGCAGCAGCAGCTGTTGCAGCACATGAATGTGGTCACGCTGTACAACACGCTACTGCATACCAGTGGTTAACTATGCGATCAAAATTAGTGCCGGTAGTTAAAGTAACATCAGGAATGTCACAATGGTTGGTTATTGGTGGCTTGGTTTTAGGTGCTGCCGCAGGTGTTGGAATGGGGTATTATGTAGCTGTTGCTGGTTTAGTTATGATGGGTGCAGCAACATTGTTTAGTTTTATTACTTTACCAGTAGAATATGATGCAAGTAACCGTGCTTTAGCTTGGCTTAAAAATAAAAATATGTTAACTCAAGAAGAATATGCTGGCTCTGAAGATGCTTTAAAATGGGCAGCTAGAACCTATCTTGTTGCAGCTATTGGTGCTTTAGCATCATTATTATATTGGGCGCTACAAGTGTTTGGTGGTAGAGATTAAAACCACGTATTAAAAAGAATTGTTTTCTAAAGAAACGAGTTTGTTTTTTAAAGCATAAATGACCAAACCTGCAACGTTTTTAGATTCAGTTTTAAGTAATAAATTATTACGATGGCCATCAACTGTTCTAGGACTTACAAATAGCTTTTCTGCAATATCATTTGTAGTAAATTGTTTACAAATAAGTTCTAAAATCTCTATTTCACGTTTAGTAAAGTAAGTCGTGTCAAAACTAGATTTTACTTTTTTATCTGCGGGATTTATAATGCTTTCATGAATGTATTGCATAACTTGATCATCATAATAAAATCCTTTTTTTGCAACTTCTTCAATGGTTTTAATCATTAAGGCAGGTGTGCTGTTTTTTGCTAAATAAGCGACGGCGCCAATAGAAATCATATTTAGAATAAAGGGTTTGCTAAAATAACTGGTCAATGCAATGACTTTAATTTGAGGAAATTCATTTCTAATCAGTTTGGTGACCTCTACGCCATTCAGTTCTGGCATTTTGAGATCGGTAACTACAATTTCAGGAAGCTGTTTAGCGGCTCTTAAAGATTGTATTAATATATGTCCATTTTCTGCACCAAACAGAACCTCTATATTTTCATTGTTTTCTAATATAGCTTTTAAACCTTGCCTGAATAATAGCTCATCATCTGCTAGTGCTATTTTTATTTTATTTTTCATAGCTACAACGTATTATAAATTGACTGCCACTATTAGGCGTGCTTTCTATTTTCAATACCCCATTTAAAATTTTAACTCTACTTTTTATGTTTTGCAAACCTATACCAGATTTTCCTTTAATATCTTTTATTGTGAAACCAATGCCATTATCTTGATAACGTAATACAAAACCCGTTGCGTTTTGTTCCATATAAATTGCCATTTCATCAGCTTTTCCATGTCTAATAGAATTATTAATTAATTCCTGAACAATTCTAAAAAGATGCAATTGGTTGGTTTTTGTGAGTTTTGGCAGTTCTTCAATATTATGTTCAATTTCTATTTTAGTGTACTTAGAACAATCTTCAAACAATTCTTCTAAAGCTGCTTTAAGTCCAAATTCACCTAAGATAGAAGGTAATAAATCGTGCGCTATTTTACGGGAACTTTCAAGGGTTCCAGTGGTGATATTTAGTATTTGTTTTAAAGCTGTTTTTTGCTTTTCGGTAATAGTTTTATCTAGTAACAATACATTCGTAGTTAAACTTACAATGTTTAATTTAGAACTAATAGCATCGTGTAAATCTTGAGCAATACGTTTACGTTCACTTTCTTGAACAGCAATGGAGGTTTGTAATATTTTTTGCTGATTTTCTAACTTTAAAGCTGCTTTTTCCATCTCTTTTTGAACTATTTTTCGTCTAGAATAATGGAAAAATAGAATTAATCCAGTAGTCATTAAAACCAAAAAGATAATACCATAAACTAACGCCTGTATTATTAATCCTTGATTTCCCATAAACTCTTTTTCCATTCAAATAGAATTAAAATTAAATAACCAACATAAAAAAATTTATTTAAAAACCAAACGTTGAATGCAATTGACCTATCAATTTCGCTAATGTAGTTTCCTAAAATAAAGATTAATGTACTAGTTGCTATATAAATAAGTATAGCGGCATTTATATACATAAATTTACCATATTTACTTAGTGAATTGTAAAGATGTATAATGGAATATATAACTA
>ERZ1027208.510-NODE-510-length-14927-cov-15.967792_pt1 | contig 14927 bp, 12 predicted proteins | sample MGYA00520867_ERZ1027208 | MGnify/ENA primary metagenome ERZ1027208 (study PRJEB33311, sample SAMEA4378413) | marine metagenome | biome: Marine biome; feature: Fjord; material: Water | collected 2014-07-20T08:00:00Z/2014-07-... | depth 75 m ...
AGGCTTATGTGTGGCGTAAAAGGCTGTTAGTTGACCGCCTAAACTGTGGCCCATCAAATATAAAGGTGAATTTGGAAAGTGCGTTTTACAAGCCTTGATTGCGGCTGGCCAGTCATATTCTAACATTTCATGGTAACCAAAATTGTTTGATCTTGATGCCGAGGATTGCATGGGGTCATTTCCGCGCAAATCGGTACATGCGAAGTGAATATCTAGCTCGTTAAAGTGTTCAGCCAGCTTAAAGTAATAGCTGGCTTTAACGCCCATTGCAGGAAATAGAAGGACCACAGGCTTTGTTGCTTGCTCAGATACAGGGCATGCAAAAGCATGCAGGCAATGGGCGGTTTGATCTTGGCTTGTATAGTGTATTAGTTGTGACATTGAGCCTGGAAAATTAGTCTAAGTGATTGTTTATAGTATAAAACCTAGTCGTTTTAATATTAAAGGTCTGCTTACAATAGCAGATTCCCTATTTTTTAAGCCTAATGTCTACAGCAAGTCGTGTTAATGGAAGGGATTAGCCTATTCTAAACTGTATCGTTTTACAGTTAGGATTTAGGAATGAAATGGTCTGATTTAAGTTTATCTAAAAAATTAATGGTTCCAATTGCTCTGGTTGGCGCGCTTTTGCTATTACTTTCAGTCTCTCAAATTACAACCATGGAAAGGTTATCTCAAGAATTTGCTCACATTAATGAGCAATATATCCCAAGTATTGATCTTGTATTGAACGCCGACCGCGATTTATATCAAGCACAAATGGCTGAGCGCTTAATTGCTTTAGGTATGCCGGTTGCTGATTATTAATCGATGCATGATAGTAATTTATCTCAGGTGAAAAGGCGGGTTGTTAGTATTTTAGATGCTGATGTGAGTGCCGAAGCACACAGCCTTGCTAGTAAATTTTTAAAAGAGTTTGAGGTTTGGAGTCCAAAATCTAAAAAACTGGTCAGTGATATTGCTATGGGTTCTTTGGATATAAATTCCGCGGGGTTAAAAAGTACCGGAGTGTTAGACAAAGAGTTTGAATCTATGCGGGATACATTAGATGCGTTAGGTGAGTTACTTGCTCAGGAGGCAAAAACCCTTCAAGAAAATGCAAAGGATATCAAGCAAGAGGCTGTTACCAAGTCTTTGATATTAGTGGCAATCGCTTTATTGATAACTCTTTCAGTCGCAATATATTTCCCTCGTTTGATTGTTGGCCCCATTACTGAGTTAACAGCGGTATTAAATCAGCTGGCTTCAGGGAAGGGGGATTTAACGAAACGTATGCCAAGAATGGGTGAGGATGAAATTGGCAAGCTTGCTTTTAGTTTTAATCGATTTATGTCTGGAATGCGTACTTTGATTGAAAATATTCAGGGTGTTGCTAAGGAAGTACATGATGCCAGTGAAACGCTTAAATCAGGAGCAATGAAAAGTGAAAGTATTAGTCAGGGCTATGCGAGTTCAATGGAATTAGTATCGACGGCTAATCATGAAATGGGTCTTGCCATTCAAGAGGTTTCAAAGAATACGCAGCAAGTTTCTGAAGAAGCCAGATTATCTAATGATATATCAATACAGGTCTCTTCTGAATTTAAAAAAGCCATGACCGAAATTCAAGAATTAGCCGAGAATGTCAATAATTCAGGGCAGGTGATTGAAGAGCTTGTAGAAGAAACAACCAATATAGCATCTGTTCTTGATGTGATTAAAGGCATTGCCGAACAAACTAATCTATTGGCTTTAAATGCAGCCATTGAAGCGGCAAGAGCAGGAGAGCAAGGCCGAGGTTTTGCCGTTGTAGCGGATGAGGTAAGAACGTTAGCCAGCAAAACGCAGCAGTCTACAGGTGATATTAATAACATGATCGAAAACCTGCGTGGGGGTGTTAATAAAGCCGTTGAATCTATGAAACAGGGGCAAGAGAAGGCTAATAGGACTGTAGAATACGCTCAAACGTCAGAAAACAGTATTCAACAAATATCGACTTCTTTAACCAGTATTACTGATCGAATACATCAGGTAGCATCGGCGATTGAAGAGCAAACCTCAGTGATTGATGAGATAAATGAGAACCTTAATGGCGTTAAAAATTTAAGCGATTCAGGAATGGATAGCGCAAAAGAAATTGTGCAGTCTGTAGATGGGCTAAATCAGCAAGCCAGTAATTTAAATAGTCAAACCTCAAGCTTTAAAGTGTCTTGATATTTGAAACAATAAAAAGCCAGCTGAATGCTGGCTTTTTATTGCTTTAAAGAAGATCGTTATATGTTAACAACGCCTTTTTTTAACTCATCTAACCAATCCTTTGTTACAGGTTGGTATTCATTTAGTTTTGATTTATACACAAACAGAGGTTCATCGATAACTGAAAGGTCGAAGCCTTCATCTTTCAATGTACTTTTCTTGTGCTTGAATGTACCTGTGATTTCTTGTTCTTGTCGAACACGAATGAATAATGGTACAGCATAAGATGGCAATTTATCTTTAACATGATTGGTAAAGCTTTTCATATCAAAATTGTTGAGCTCTGTATTTAAAGTAATGGCTGCCATGCCTGCACGGCCATCAGTGTTTGGAACTTGCACACCATAAACAACAGATTCGGTTACTTGATTGAATTGATTTGCGACTTCTTCAACTTCAGTTGTTGCAACATTTTCACCTTTCCACCTAAATGTGTCCCCTAAGCGGTCTACAAATGCAACATGCCGGTAACCTTGCTTTTGAACAAGGTCACCACTATGGAAGTAACTGTCACCGGTTTTAAATACATTATCTAACACTTTCCCTTTGTTGGCTTTAGTATTTGTATATCCTTCATAAGGGCTACGAGTGGTTACTTCACCAATTAATAAACCTGTTTCACCTTTTTCAACAGGTATCATAAATCCTTTGGAGTTTAAAACTGGGGCATCTTTTTCAATGTCGTATTCCACAACATCAAAACTTAATGGGCAGTAACCTGCTGTCATATCCAAATTAAGAGCATTAACAAATGCAATGTTACATTCGCTTGCACCGTACAACTCCATGATATGAGGGATTCCAAATCGTTGTTTGAATTCCATCCAAATATCTGGACGAAGACCATTACCACCGATGACTCGAAGGCTGTGGTTTCGATCAGTATCTTTAGCAGGTTGGTTTAACAGGTATCGGCATAATTCACCGATATAGCAGCATGCAGTTACGCTGTATTTTCTGCAGTCATCCCAGAATCTGGTTGCGCTGAATTTACGAGTCAAAACCATGGTGGCTCCAGCGCCCAATATACTGGCCCAAGCAACCGTTAGTGCATTGTTGTGATACAAGGGCAGACAGACATAAAAAACATCGTCTTTACGAAGGCGGAAGGCGGATAACCCAAAGCCGCCCATGGCTTTCACCCAGCGAAAGTGGGTAAGAATTGAAGCTTTAGGCAGTCCTGTGGTGCCTGATGTAAAAATGTAATAAGCAGGCTGCTTCATTTGTACAAGTTTTGTACTTTCAGGGTTGGATTGAGATAGATTTTTAATTTCAATAGCTAGGTCGGTATAGCCTTTTGGGGCGGCATTTGATGTGCCGTCTTGCATGTAGAAGTGCTTGCAAGTGGAGCTGGCTTGCAGTCGACCTCTAATGTTTTCGTAACCAGGTACGCACTCTTCACCGATGATAATCAAGCTTGGTTTTACAACTGTAAAGCTGTGTAATAACACATCATCACGTTGTGTGGTGTTAATCATGCTGACAATCGCACCAAGCTTAGTGATGGCAAGAACACAGGCAAGTGTCTCAGGTCTGTTTTCCATCATAAGGGATACAGTATCGCCACTTTTTATACCTTGAGAGGCTAGGTGGTGGCTGATTTGGTTAGACCAAGCATTAAATTCGGAATAGGTGTAACTACGATCTTCATACTGAAGAAAGCATTTGGTGGGAAGTTGTTTTGCACGCTTTTCAAACACAAGCCCTAGTGAGCTGTATTTATCGGCTTTTGCAGAAGCTAAATAATAAATTCCCTTAAGAATGCGGCCAATATCTGGCAGTATACCTAAGGTTCCTTTAATTACATTTAGCCCATTGACGGGTTTTGGATCCATAACGGATGCCTCCAAGCATTTTTATTGTTATTTGCATGGTGGCGCTGGCAGCTAAGGTCCACTATACGGGCCCATTGCTAAAATAGAATCGGCTAAATGCGCCATGTTTGAATTATTGTTTTCGGAAGTATAGATATATGTTGATGGTAGTGTCTCCAGCAAAAACGTTGGATTACGAAACAGATTTACCAATTCAAGAGTTTACTCAACCTGATTTCTTGGCTGATTCTCAAGAATTGATCGATCAGCTTAAAGACTTAACACCAGCTGATGTAGCAAGTTTGATGGGTTTGAGTGACAAACTGTCGGATCTAAATGTTGGGCGGTTTGCTCATTGGAAGCAGCCGTTTACACAGGATAATGCAAGGCCTGCTGTTTATGCATTCAAAGGTGATGTTTATACAGGTCTAGACGCATACTCTTTTTCAAAAAAAGATATGAAGTTCGCACAAAAGCATTTTAGGATGTTGTCAGGTTTGTATGGCCTATTAAAACCTTTGGATTTAATGCAACCGTATCGTCTTGAGATGGGGACAAAATTCAAGAATTTACGAGGTGTGAATCTTTATGAATTTTGGGGGGATGCTATTACCCAAAAATTAAATGAAGACCTTAAACAAGGCGAGGTGTTACTTAATCTAGCATCTAACGAATACTTTAAATCAGTTAATAAAAAAGCTCTGAATGGTGAAATCATAACACCTGTATTTAAAGATCAAAAAAATGGCCAGTATAAAATTATCAGTTTTTATGCAAAGAAAGCACGGGGATTAATGGCTGCTTACGTGATTAAGAACCAGATAAATAATGTCGAAGATATTAAGCAGTTTGATACGGCTGGTTATCGGTTTGAGGCGTCTATGTCAAAGTCTAAGGAATGGGTATTTATTCGTGATGAAGCTGAGACTTAGTTTTCTTTTTTACATTTTATCCGTTTTATCCATTCAAGTTCAGGGTGCAAACCCTGAGTTAGATTGGAAGACGCATGAGTCAGATAACTTTTTGGTTCATTACCCTGTAAGTTTAAGCTTGCACGTAGATAAAGTAGTGCGCTATTCAGAAAGCAGTCATTTGTCCTTATCTGAATTTTTCAATTGGCAGCCTAATTCAAAAACTCATGTGGTTTTGATTGATGACTTTGATCAGTCGAATGGGTATGCGCAGCCGATGCCGAATAATGCCGTGACCCTTTTTATGCAGCCACCGACAAGTGGCGAGTTACTTGTATATGACGATTGGTTAAAGATGCTTATTCACCATGAATATACTCATATCCTACATATGGACAAGGTCCTTGGGTTTCCTGCCTTCCTAAGAAAAGTCTTTGGTAGAATATTTTTTACATTTCCTAACTCGTTGCACCCAAACTGGTTTGCAGAAGGGTTAGCTACCTACCAAGAAACAGATTCTGATAAAGGAATTGGTCGAGGGCAATCCGATTTATTCGAAATCATGATGCGATCTGAAATCAGCTCTGGTTTAAAACCTCTCTCGCGAATCAATACAGTTTCGGGTCATAATTGGCCATTAAATACAGCTTACTTATATGGCGTGTATTTTTTTAAATTTATACGTGATGTTTACGGCGAATCGGCAATTAAGTCACTTATTAATAATTACAGTGATAATGTGATTCCATACCATGTAGGATCCAATTCAATAGCCGTTACAGGCAAGGACCTTGATGAACTATGGATCGAGTTTGATCGATATTTAAAAGGGTATTTTTCGCCTCAAATTCAGCGGATTAAGGTTAGTAAAGAAAATAAATTTGAAATTATTAGCAGTGATAAGGCCGCTTATGGATTATTAGCAAAAGAAGGTGAAGAGACTATTTGGTTTAGCGCATTAGATCGTCAGTTAGGTATTGGTCTGTATCGATATCAATTGGGAGAGATGTCTAGAGTGACTAATCTGAACTCCCTGGCAACGATTGATGTGAATGATCGTGGTGCTGTTTTGGTCAGTCAGTTGGAGTATTGCGGTAAATCTGCACAATATTATGACTTATATATATTAAATGAAGATGAGTCATTGGTTAAAATTACAGATTGCGCTCGATATAGGTTAGCGAAATGGGTTGATCATGAGCGGATATTAGCTTTGAGGTACGAATCGGCCAAGCCTGTATTTGACTTGTTAGACGCAACAGGCAATTTAATACGTACATTTTGGCAGGGCACTTCAGACGTGGTTATTTCTGGGTTTGATATTGATTCTTCAAGTGAATCTGAATTTAATCTTGTTGCTACTATAAAATTTTCTAGAGAAAATTGGAATTTGTATCAATTTAATAATAATGATTGGAGCGCGCTTACAGACACCGTATCAGTCCAAAGCAATCCAGTAATAAAAGGTGAGTCTTTATTTTATGTACAATCCCAGATAGGCCAGTCAGAAGCATATGAGCAAAGCGCTCTTAAAACAAAGCGTTTAACTCATAATTACACAGGGCTAAAGCAGATATTACCCATTGATGATTATTCAGCATGGGCTTTGCGTTATGAATCGACAGGCTATGAGTTGGTTCGAATAGAACTGGGCAGCTATAAAAGTTTGTATGAAAAATCGAATCGAAAATCTAGAAGAAAGGATAGTGAGCAATTAAGTAATGACAAGGGTAAGGCTAGCAATGCAGCTATTCTTTCTGAGCCCTATAGTGCGATTGATTCTCTTCTACCAAGTTATTGGTTTCCTGTTTATTTGAGTAATGAACACACTAAGCAAGTTGGTTTTTTTACCAGTGGCGCTGATGCATTAAATATTCAGCAATATACGTTTCAAATGGCTAATGAAACGATAAGTGACAAGTGGTTGCTTAACGCTAGTTATATATACGATAGCCGTTTTTTTATTGACCTTCAGCAGGGTGTTGATTTTGTCTTGGATGCAGGTTCAGTGAGCGTCTATGAAAAAAAATCGCAATGGATTTTAGGCGCAATGAAGCCATATGTTCAGTTTGATCGGCAGGTGTATCCTTATATTGCTATTACGCAATCCGAAGATTATTTTTTTAGTGGCCAAACCAGTCGATTGTTGTCCAGTGTAAACAATGATAATTGGTTAGCCTTAGGCGTAATATATGACCAATTTAGAAGGACGCATTGGTCAGGCGATATTGAATCTGGGGTTCAACTAAAGACCTCTATAGAGACATCTGAATTGGTTGACAATAATCTACAGGAATCTACGGTGCTCAATTTTGATACCAGGGTTTATACACCATTATTTAATGGCCATACTCTGGCTCAGCGTTTGTTCCTAGGTGGGGATTTAGAAGGTGGGTCAAGCTTTCAGCTGGGTGGGACGACTAGTGATGTATATATAGGCCCTGGAATACAGGTTAAGCAAAGGCAGTTTTCATTAAGAGGGTACTCCAGTAACTCGACTAAATTGAAAGGTGATAATGCTGTGCTTCACAGTATTGAATATAGGTTGCCTGTAGATTGGCATGACTCTACATTTATGGCGCCTCCCGTTGGGTTTAGTGGTTGGTCTATGAGAGGTTTTATTGATACGGGTTCTGCATGGGATGGAGATTTGTCTGCTGCAAAGTTTTATAGTGGGGTTGGAGCAGAAGCAATAATGGATGTAACTCTTGGTTATTATTTGGGGTTGCGTGTTAGAATTGGTGCAGCAAAAGGGTTTGGATCAGAAGCGGATGATTCAATATATATGGAATTAGGTGGAGCGTTTTAGATGGTATTAAAAAATTTATTAGCAGTCTTATTGGTTGTCTTCTTAGTGGGTTGTGCGACGGCGCCTCAGAAATTAAATGTGGCGCCAGTGTTGGCTCTTGATACGTTGAAAGGGGTTGTTACTCCAATTGAGTTAGTCATTTCTGACAATCGACAAAATGGAGAAATCCTAGGTTATCGAAATGCAAAAGAGCAGGCTGAAATTGGTTTTACTGGGTCTGTGGCTAAATCTTTAGGTGAGCGGATACAAGCGGCGTTGATTTATCAAGGAATTGATATGACAAAAGGCCCTCAACCGTTTACTCGTCTAGAAATACAATTGCATAAATTAAATTATTTTACCCCCGATGAAACATGGGTAAGCAGTATTGAAATGACAGCTGAAATTTTATTGGTGGTGAATAGGGGTGATGCAACTATCAAGAAGCGGTTTAAAGCAAATCGCAAGCAAGATGTGGTTACGGCCCCTAATAAAGAATTTAATGAAAAATTTATGAATACTATTTTATCAGAGCTTCTTAATAAGGCTCTAAATGACAATGAAATAGTCAACTTTTTGAAATAACGAGTAGTTATGGAGATGCACTTGTCTGAATTAATGACTTGGTTTGACCATGTTGCTTGGGACTATATTGCCGTTATTTATTTCTTGGTTTTGTGGGTTGGTTATTCGCAATTTTCCAAGAAAATGGCGGTTAAGAGTCATTGCCTTGCATCAATATTGCACGTACATCGAGTGTGGTGGATGCAGAGAATGCTTAAGCGCGAGGTTCGTGTCGCAGATGCAGCCTTACTTGCTAACCTAGAAAGGAATGTCAACTTTTTTGCATCCACAACCATGCTTGTTATTGCAGCAATACTGACGGCATTAACTTCTAAGTATAATTTCACAATGTTTGATGCCAATGAAATAGGTAATAACAATTCTCAATTGAAACTTTTAATGCTTCTGGGAATTATGGTTTATGCATTCTTTAGTTTTACTTGGTCTTTGAGGCAGTTTGGTTTTGGTAGTGTTCTTATGGGGGCGGCTCCGGATGTTAATCAAGCTGATATAACTGGCAAGCAAAGGAAGGAATACGCTTACTCAACTGCTCAGGTATTAGATCAGGCTAGCCATGCGTTTAACTATGGTCTAAGAGCTTATTATTACGCGTTAGCATCGATTACTTGGTTTATACATCCTGTGGCATTTATGCTGGCAACTACTTGGGTGGTGGTTGTTTTGTATCGACGTGAATTTAGGTCAAAACCAGTTGAAGTGATGGTGATGGACATTGATATATTGAAAGCTAAAGCAGAGAGCAAGGTTAGCTAATAGGACGGGGCGCTTTAATAGAGGTGTGTTCAAAGAGGGCTGTGGCCCTCTTTTTTATTGCCAAGTGAAAAGCAAGCTATTCAGTGGTTATGGGAAGCACACTAATGTTAAGGAAAGAACGATTAGAGCTGCAGACAGTTTTAGAGCCATGTTTGTATTTATAGTTGTCATTAATTGGTTCTCCTTTTATTTTTATCAGGTTGGTTTGTGAACTGCGTCACTATATTCCTTTAATGAAAAAGCCTGAAACAAATAAATAGGAAATAATAAAATAGTATTGGAAAATTTGTACTTAAATAGATGTGGTAGATTATTACTAGTGATTTAGTATTGGTTTTAGATGATGTTCATTTGGAGATGCTTAGGAAGGGAGCAAACATCCAGCCAGTTAAGCTACTACCCACATGCGTAACTAGGCCAGGTATTTGTTATGCGAACAAATTAAGCAACTTCAATGCTTGGTTCGTGCGCTCTCTTACTACGATATTGTGCAGGGCTCATTCCAACATATTTGATGAATATACGATCTAAGGTACGGCGACCCGAGAATCCAATTTTCATCGCAATTTGTTCAATGCTCTGCTTGTTATCAAACAGCAAGGTCTTTGCTTCTTCAATGCGTGATTGCGTCAGGATAGATTTCAATGAGGTACCCTCTTGTTGAAGATGGCGGTTAAGAGTGCGAGAGCTAATATGGAAAAGCTCGGCAACTTCTTTTTGTGTGGCACTGAATTCAATTCTATTCTGTACAAGAGCTTGGCGAATTCTATCGCTAAGTAATGCACGATTATTGATTTTCTCTGCCAGGTTTTTCACTTCTGTTTTTATCATATTCATAATGTGTGGGTTTGATTGGTGAAGTTGTTTGTCAAGCCAGAAAGCAGGGAATACTACTGATGCTTCTTGGCAGTTAAACCGGACTGGAGTATGTAGCCATCTTTCATAAGACCTTTCATAGCTAGGTGCGCTGAAGGGTAATAAAAGCTGGTTGATTTTGAATTCACGACCACAAATTTGTCGTAACCAGTGACAAGTAATCGAAAGAATGAAATCCATTCGGACACGTTCTTTTTCATCAACTTGGTGGTTAATAGGAAACGTAATTTTGACGCTTCCATCCCCTTTACGACTAAAAATTGGCGGTGCTTCATCACTAAACAGAATGTAGTAGCGGTTAAGATAAACTAAGGCTTCACTGAGGTTGGAACAACATAAAAGCAGGTGCTGCAATAAATTGTATGAACGTGCTTCTAAACTTGCGCCGGCACTTAATCCTAGGTCACTTTTGCCCGTATAAGATTTTAGCCCGTTAAATAGGGTGTCTACCTTATGCATGGCTAGGCGGTTATCGGGGTCATTTAGTAAACTCAGGTCAATTTGAGCATTACTAATGGCTTGAGTCGTATCAAATCCTAAAGATTTAACGTGACTGATAACTGGATTTATAAGTGATACAGATAAGCAATCGGATGTCACCGTACTGATCCTTTTTATTATTTTTATTTGGAATCTCTGTCCAATGTATAAAATGCACTATATGTGCCATTTATGTGAAAAGGTTGTTTTTGGCAGGTATGGGCTAGGTTTTTATCAGTAGGGAGGCTATGCGGGAATTTGCTTTTTAGTACTACCTGTTACTTAGCGTAACTGTATGGGTAACAGGTGTGGGTATTAATCGCTTTGCTAGAAGTGAATCTCAAGAGAAGTAGAAAGCCCTTCGAGTACCGATTTAGGAAACTCAACAGCATTTAGTGTGACGATAGAGTATTCCGCTCTAATTGCTATCCACGAGGTGGGCTTGATAATTAAACCATAGCCGTACCAAAAGTCTAAGGCTTGGTGTTTCTTACTTCCTAGGCTTTGTGGGCACTGTTCAAGTGTCCCGCAAGGAGTTTGATTTGTAGCGTTTGCTTCTATGACGGTATCACCGTCATCATTTTGGGGTTCTCTGACGCTGTATAATTCAAACTCTTCGGTAGTGGATTCCCATGCTAAGAAACTTGCACGAGCAAATACTTGAAGCCATTTGTTAACATTCTTTTTTAACTTAAGCCCGCCCGAAACACCGAAAGTATCGATACTTCTAATACCGGAATACTTTATTCCGCCGCTTGAGCTTGTTGTGTCACCAAAGCCAATGTTTTCAAATGATGCATTGCTATCTTCATCATCAGTGTCGGCTGGGGCGTATTCTGGATCGTCGTAACTGGACGTCCCAAGATCTACGTAATTGAATTCTAGATCGAGAGCGCTGTTAATGTGGCTCCCAAAATTCACTCTAAAACCATCGGTTCTGTGGTCAAAGCTTTTCGAGCTATTAGATGAAACGCCCCCACCAAAGAATCCTGCATGAGCAAAACCAGAGATGGCGATTAGAGCGGTAAATGTAATAAGGCGTTGGGTTAGCATGACTAGCTCAATTATTTTTATTTTAAGCCATTTTAACGAGCTATTGCTTTGCTGTCATTGCTTAGGAAGCAGAAACTGCTGGGATTAGCGGAACGTTAGTGTGAATTACCTAGGTATTATGACGTCCTGTATGAAATATGATCTATTTTTAAGCTTTTTAAGATCTTTTATTATCTGGGTGGCCTGTATTTATGCTTGTGTTGTTACAAGGAGGGGCTTGATGGGTGGGTTCAGGTTGTAGAGTGGTTCGAGTGCAGGTACTTAAATCCCATGCTAAAAAGAAATTTCTCTAATCCAGGATTGATTGTTAAGGAGGAGTAGAACCTAGAAATGGGTTCTGAATTAGATTCAGGGATTGTCTTGAGTAGATCTTCAGTTCGCTTGGCGATGGCGCTTCCTGAATCGATCCAATTTATGTGCGGGGCGACTTCAGACAGCTCTTCAATTAAAAGGGGGAAATGAGTGCAACCTAGAACAATATGGTGGCAGTTATTTTGAATAAAGGGCTTTAATATTTTGTGTAGTGGGGCGGTAGAAAACTCTATTCCGCTTAGCTTACTTTCAGCCATGCTGACTAGGCTGGATGTACCGACCTTGATGACGGCTTTATGTTTTGAAAAATCTTCGATCAAGCCATTTGTGTAGTCTCGATCAATAGTTGCAGGTGTTGCTAATAAGCCTATGGGTTGTGAGCCTGCTTTTTCTGCTGCTGTTTTGATAGCAGGCACTACACCGATAATATTGGTCTGGATACTTGACCTTAGTGCTTTTAAAGATAGGGTGCTGGCTGTATTGCAAGCAATGATAATAACGTCTGGGGACAGTTTTTTATTCAGATTTGAAACTAGGGTGTTTATGCGTTGATTTAACCAGTCGTCACCCTTTTCACCATAAGGTGCCGCCTGATGATCTGCAAAATAATGATATTCAGAGTTGGGAAGGTGGGTCCTTAATTTTTTAAGGATACTTAGTCCGCCAACGCCGGAATCAAAAAGTAAAATACGTGACAATCTGTTACCAATAAAAAGGGCTCGATAGAGCCCGATTGTATACGAAAGTAAGTTTGAAAATAGTGATCTATGTTTAATTAATGGGTGCTGCTTCAGAAGAAGGTGTTTCAGCGACTACCTCATCTGGTGTTGATTCATTAATTTCAGAATTACTTGCGGTCTCACTCTCTTGAACGTTAGGTGTGTCAGTTACGATATCACTAACAACAGGTGTATCGGCTTTTTCCGTGGCGCTTAAGGTTTCTTTAGTGCTTTTCTCGGCTAAGGGTTCTGTAGATGTTGCTAGGTTTGTTGTTAATGCTTTTGCATCTTCAGGGGCTGCAGTAAGGCCTGTGTCAGACTTAGGGTTTAATGTGGTATCAGCTTCAGCTTCAGTGGTGTTATTTGGTAGGGGGGCTTTCTCGTTAGTTTCAAGTTTGTTCATTGAAACCGAATCGATCGGAGAAGGTGTTTGTGGTTTTTTTAATTCATCAATGGTTTTTAGTAGTTCAGCTTTTTCGGCATCCCATGTTGCGGGCTTGCTCGCTATTTGTGCTTGGGTATTAGCACGTTTATTAATTGTTTCTGCAGTTTGTGCGATAGCAATGGACTGGCTATTTAGATTCAAATTCAATATGTCACCTTGATTAAGCGCAGTTGCGATGCGGTTCATCAGGCTCTCAATGAATAGGATGTGATCTTCAGCTGTTTCAGTATTTAATTTAAGAAGTGGCTGAGCGGCTTTGGCAACATTTTCAGCGTGCTGCGCTAAATGCACTGCCATTTTTGATTTCTCTTTGATTAAAGCTCTTTGTTCCGCGGATGTTTCGATGAATTTTTCAAATGTATCAAATGTCTTTTGTGCTTTATCAAATGATTTTGCAGCAAAGTCTTCAGCGTCGGCGTCTTCTGCTTTATCTAGTGCATGCTCTACAACTGATAGGTAGGTTTTTTTCAGCGTCTTGACTTCAAGTTCGGCAATGTCACTTAAAAGGTCTTTTTGTTCGTTTATTGCTTCGGTAGTTTTGCCTTGTTCTATAAATATAATAAGGTCTTTAGTGTCGTCTTGAATGTCTTGAAAGTCTGATGTGAGTACTTTATTTGTTTCAATTTCACGAAGCATTTCTATGCCATCAAACGTTGCTTTTAATTGTTTCAGAACGGTGGGTTTGTTTTCAAGGCCGCGTTTGAAGAGTTTTTGAGCGGTAAGAGCGTGAGCGATTATCTCATGAGGCAATTTTTTAGATTTTATTGCGTCTTCTGCGTCTTCAAGCGCATCTTCAGCTTGCTTCATGTAAGTAGGGCTGAAGAAATAAAGGTCTTCTCGTTGCGCTTCAATCTGAAGGTTCTGGCTCTCAGTAATGACAGTTTGAGGGTCAAGATTTACGGATTTAGCCTGTTGAATGGCTGACTGTTGAATGCTTTCGCTATCTTTTACTGAATTACCCGCACAAGCGGTTAAAATAGATAGGCAGATAATCGGTATTATGCGTTGGCTCATGAATCAATCCGTATAAGTGTGAACTGCTACTAGTTTATCAAATATCCGTCATGGTAGCACCTAGAAGAAAGTAAAGAGCAGTGTCTAAAATATGTGTTTTAGTAGGGTCTGACAGTCACTTAATACAGGCTCTTTGTTTTTGGCTTCTAATTTTAGTCTTTTAGAGTCTAATTTGAACTGCTCTTTTCTAGATAATGCTTGGTAGGCGTCTTTAATGGGCATATTTGAAGTTAACGAATAGTGTTCAAAAATAGATGGAAAATTAGATTTAATGGCTTCTGAGTCATCTACTTTAGGTATTAAATACCCAAGTCTCATGCAACCTTCGGTTATTTCACATTGCTGCTGTAGCATTGAGTTTGCAATGAATTTAATGTCTTTTATCAGGGTGTTTTTATGCTCTAACCAGGCTAAATGGTTTTCTTTGATTTGCGCTTGCTCAGCGTTTTTTGATTTTTGAAGTTTGATTAGGTAGTAGGCTGCAACAGAAGCCAATGAAAGTATGATGAGTACAGCTAAAGTAATTAAAATAGTCATTGTGTTCAAATTTAGTTAGTTAAGTGGGCGCAATAGATGCTTTGAAGTACTTGAATGACTTCTTTGGCTTTAGTGCCTTGTAGCGAGTAATAGATGGTCTGCGCATCCCGACGTGTTTGGACGAGGTTTTCTCTTCTAAGCCAAGCAAGGTGTTGGCTTAGAGCTGATTGACTTAAGTCAACTCGATCGTTTAGTTCAGAAACATTTAGTTCAGTTTGTACAAGGGAGCATAAAATCATCAATCGGCTTTCATTTGCCAATGCTTTAAGCAACTGAGCTGCATCTTGTGCATGTACTTTCATTTCTTGAGCGATGTCTGGATTTTCCACTCGGAACCCCTAAATAATATACTTTGGTAATTTAACATATAAATTAGACAGTAAGCTAAATTAGCATATTCTAATT
>ERZ1027208.512-NODE-512-length-14914-cov-11.844202_pt1 | contig 14914 bp, 16 predicted proteins | sample MGYA00520867_ERZ1027208 | MGnify/ENA primary metagenome ERZ1027208 (study PRJEB33311, sample SAMEA4378413) | marine metagenome | biome: Marine biome; feature: Fjord; material: Water | collected 2014-07-20T08:00:00Z/2014-07-... | depth 75 m ...
CGCAGAGGTCTTATTGCGTCTTCTCTTCATGCATATCATTTAGCTTAAGCCCTTCACTGAGTTTATAGCTATTTCTCTTGCCGTCTTCCAGCAACCCAATCGCATGGAGGTTTTTCAAAACTTGCTGAATAACACTGTGATCAACACCATATTCAGCTGTTCTTAGCTTACGAAATACAGGCGACACCTCCCACTCGATTGTTAACAAGAGATTATTTTCTTTTCATTTCAACTGGTTACAGCAACCCACTAACTCAAATACCATAGAAAATACCATGTTTAATAATTTATTTGAAAATAATTCATGTTTTAACTGAACGACCTAGCTAATTGTACCGGAAATCTACTTAATCAGGCAAAATAAGCCAATCCGATGGAGACCTATACGCCCAAATCTCTTGCGGTCTGGGCTGCGCCAACCTGATCAGCCAGCTTCAAAGCTTCTGCTTTGAATTCGTCGCCATGCTTTTTCGGTTTTGTTTCGTTTTCTCATAATTCACCTCGGTAGTGATTTTACTCACTTAACTCGGTGTCTGGTATTGGCGGTACGGATCACCCGTAGATGCACCGTTTAAAAAATTCGCTTGGACAGATCATAACGTGCTGAATCCCGTCGATCTCTAGTGGCAAACTGATACAGGGCATCACATCAATGTCCCATTCATTTCTATCCCGGAACCAAGTTCCAACTGCATCGGCTGGACCGCCCCAGCCCGAGAACGAGTCGATTTTGAGTTGATCAAAAAACAAGGTGGGTGGAAGAGCGACGCTACCGTTTGGGAATACATCGAGGAAGGACAGCAACTCAGCAATAACGCTTCGGTGGTACTAATGGAGAAAATGGCCACGATGATGGTCGAGCTAGAGTAGCATTTTTCTATTATTCTGCTTGACTCAGCATTAAGGTACGGGGTTTACTATTTCTTATTTACATACAGGCCAGATTATTCGGTAAATGAATTCATTCAGAGCATCTTGTTGGCAGAAAAAGGCGATCGTAGCATTCATGCTATTGGGCTTACTGTTGCAAGTGCAAACCGTCTTTGCCTGTCAAATGATGGACCACAGTGGTCCGATCGAACATTGCTGCTGCGGTGAAATGGCAGCGCAAAAACAGTCTAGCGATGGTCAATCCGATCACTCGCCCTGTTGCGATATCAGTACGGAACTCACTTTAAAAGCCAGCGATCTCGAAACCAACGAACCTGTCGCGCTGCAATCCAGTCCTGCGTTCGAACTGCCACAAGCTACCTTTGTTTTCTTGATTGTCAGCCTCTGGCCGGAAACCGCTAATCCACCATTGCCCCCGGCAAACAGGGATCTCGATGCCGATCCCGGCAGCCCTGGAACGGACACCTATCTTTCCACCTTACGCCTGCGACTCTAGCCACTCCTTGAGACCCTGACGTTCAATTCTGAACGATCGCGGGGTATTTCCATTTGTTTTCGATTATCGAATCATTGTCGATAGCTTGCGTTATTCGCGTGGCTCGGCATGGAGTTTCTCAAGGAGTTAACTGTGAATTCTTTTCAACGCTTGCTGCGGCCAGCTGTCGTACCATTTTTTGTGGGATGCTTACTCACCCCGCCTCTCGTCCTGGCAGAGTCTGATTGCCAGGTGCCACTCATTACCGACAGCGAAATGCTGGTGCGGTTGGCGCTTGCCTGTAATGCCGGGCAACAAGCCATCGGGGAACGTTTAGCCGCGCAACGTTACCGAACTCAAAGTGTGGGCCAGCTTGACGACCCCAAGCTACTGCTGGGTGTGGCACCACAGACGTTTGGCGAAGACCGATTCGATGACGGCTATATCATTGAACTCAGCCAGCCGCTGCCTTGGCCAGGAGTCTTGTCCTTGCGGGAAAAGGCGGCCGATGCCCAATCCGATGTTTGGCAGGCACGGCAGAGTCAAGATCAGGTGCGTTTGGCGAGTGGCGTTCGATTAACCTACGCCCAATGGCAATACCATCGCGAACTATTGTCCATTAATCAGAAGCATCAAACGCTTTGGCAGGAGTTTCTCGCGGTGGTGCGTGCCAAGTATGCCTCGGGAACCACCAGTAAGTCAGCCGTGTTACAAGCCACTCATGAACATCATTTATTGTTACAGGAAGCGATCGAACTCAAGGCGATGATTGAACGCGATGCGAGCGAACTGATACGTCTGGCCAATCTTCCTGCAACCACCACCTTCACCATGGATGCGGACTTACCTCTCACCCGTTTACCTATGGGTGCGTTCGAGGAATGGCTGGCTTTATTGGATCTCCAACCTGTCATGGAAGGATTAAGCGCACAACAACGGCAAAAAAACAGCGAACTGGCACTGGCAGAAAAGGATCGCTATCCCAGTTTTTCAGCGATGGCGCGCTACAACAGCCTGTGGATGAATGACCAACAACGCTTGGTGGTCGGCGTGAGTTTTAACCTGCCGTTTGACTTTGGTAAGCGCAGCAGCCGAGAGGGCAGCCTGCGCGCCGAGCAAAGTGCGTTGCACTGGGAACAGCAGGATTTGCGTGTGCAATTGAGAACGCAACTGATGCAAGCACACAGTTTCTGGCAGCAGGCCATCGACGTGTATCGGCTCTACCAAAATGACCTATTACCACTGGCCGAAGAAAGTCTCACCACCGCCCGCGATGAATATCAGTCTGGATCGGGAGATTTCCTGTCACTACTCACCACCCAGCGTCAGTTGCTGGCCACCGAGCGCAAGGCCCAAATGGCGCTGCGCGATCAGTATGCGCAATTTGCCGGGCTAACCGCAGCGGCTGGACTGGTGCAAATGAATGGCTGGGATACGTCAGGCATTCTTCACCCCAGCATTCCTCACCACAATAATGACCACCCGAAAAACGACAGTCCTGCTCAGGAGGAAAACACCCATGAATAAGTGGATGAATGCATTGCGAAAAGAATACCTGGTGGGCATAGCGGTGACGACTGTCATACTCATCTTGGCGCTGTGGGCCGTGCAGAAGGACTGGTCAACGATGTCTCTCAGCGTTAAAAACAACCCTGCGAACGCGGCGGACTTTATTAATGCAGGGCCTTTTCAGTTGGCGGTATCGATACAGCCCGAGACCCCGCAAGTAGGCAAAAACCGTGTGCTGATCCAAGTGCGGGACAATCAGGGTCAACCACTGACGGGTGCCAAAGTACGAGCGGTGGGTGAAATGCCGGCGATGGGCGCTATGGCCGCGATGTACGCTCAAGCTGATATTACTGAAACCGCACCGGGTGTGTATCAAGGGGAGTTCGAACTGCCCATGGCAGGTTCCTGGCCATTGGCGGTGGATGTCGCCACCGATGAAGCCCACCATGTGGATCTGTCATTCGATATGGCCACCGGCCGCAAAGGGATTCAACTTACCACGGCAACGCCCACCGGCGATGTTGCTTACCACACCTGCTCCATGCATCCATCGGTTAAATCGGCGGCACCGGGTACCTGCCCCATCTGCGGTATGGATCTGGTACCGGTTACTCATGAGGAACTGCAAAGCGGCAGTATTCTAGTGGAGGAAGGAAGGCGTCAAGCCATTGGGGTGAAAACTGGCAAGGTGGTGAGGGAACACTTTGAGGTGCCGATCCGCTTGCAAGGCGAAGTGACCTACGATCAGACGCGCTTGACCGATATCAGCCTGCGTTTTGACGGCTGGATTGGCGATCTACAAGCCGACTTTGAGGGCAAAGCTATTCACAAGGGAGAGGTCTTGTTTTCGGTGTACAGCCCGGAACTGCTCTCGTTGCAGGAAGAATATCTTGAAACAGTCAAGCGCGCAGGTGCGGGCTCACAACGCCAGGCATTGACTGCCGCTAGTCGCAAACGTCTATCTTTGTGGGGACTCAATAGCGCCCAAATCCACTGGCTCGAAAAACAGGGCAAGGCGCAAGATTATGTGCCGATCTTTGCGCCAACCGATGGTGTGGTGATCGAAAAGCACATCGTCAGTGGCTCCGCGTTTAAGCGCGGCGAACGTCTGTTACGTTTGGCCGATCTATCCAACCTTTGGATTGAAACTTACGCCTATGAACAGGACCTGCCGCTGATCGAATCCGGTATGAGCGCCAGTGTGCGCTTAACCAATTTGTCGGAGCGGGATTTCGAAGCCAAGGTGATGCAGATCGATCCGTTCCTGGGCAATAACACTCGCACGGCCCGCGTGCGCCTGCAAGTCAACAACGCCAAGGGTCACCTAAAGCCAGGCCTGTTTGCCACGGTTACTTTACACGCCGACTTTGGCGACATGTTAGTCATTCCAGAAGACGCTGTCATGGTGTCCGGTGAGAAACGTATTGTGTTTCGGGATTTGGGTGAAGGCCGCTTGAAGCCGCAAACGATCCGCACCGGTTACAGCGATGGTGAACGTGTTGTCGTGCGCCAAGGTTTAGCCGAAGGTGATGCCATCGTTATTTCCGGCAACTTTCTGATTGCTGCCGAAAGCAAACTCAAGTCGGGAGTGGACCAATGGTAAACCCTAATCAAAATGACCCGTCTTCCAATCAGGAAGGCTGGGTTTCAAAGGTTATTGCCTACTGCGCTAATAAGCCGGGTATCACCATATTGCTGGTTTTGATTATGGCCCTGTGGGGCTATCGCAGTCTTTTACAGGCACCCCTGGATGCGATCCCCGATCTATCGGATGCCCAAGTCATTGTCTATACCCCATGGTCTGGGCGTAGCCCGGATCTAGTGGAAGACCAAATCACCTATCCACTCACGACCGCGTTGCTGTCGGTACCCAATGTCCGTTTTGTGCGCGGACAGAGTTTTCTGGGGGCGAGTTTTGTTTATGTCATCTTTGAGGATGGCACCGATATCTATTGGGCACGCTCGCGCGTGCTGGAATACCTCAATACCGTAGCCAGTCAATTGCCCGATGGCGTGCAACCAACCTTGGGGCCTGATGCCACCGGTGTTGGCTGGGTATTTCAATACGCCCTGGTGGATAAAACCGGTAAGCACGATCTGGCCGACTTGCGCGCCTTGCAGGATTTCAAACTGCGCTATTGGCTCTCTGCTATTGATGGTGTCGCGGAAGTGGCCTCGGTCGGTGGATTTGTTAAAGAGTACCAGGTGCAGATCGATCCTCATCGCTTGGCCAGTTTTGGCATTGGTTTACCCAAGGTGATCGAAGCCATTCGACGCTCAAACAATGATGTGGGCGGCCGGGTAGTCGAGATATCAGGACACGAACATTTTGTGCGCGGGCGAGGCTATCTCAAATCCAAGGAAGATCTAACCAAGGTGGTGATCGGTGTAGATAAAAACCACATACCAATCCTGTTGTCGCAGGTAGCTGATGTAACCTTGGGACCGGCCATGCAACGAGGCTTGGCGGAACTGGACGGCGAAGGTCAGACCGTGGGTGGCATCGTGGTGATGCGCTACGGTGAAAACGCACTGAGTGTCATCGAGCGAGTCAAGCAACGCTTGCACGATGTACAAGCAGGGCTGCCCGATGGCGTGGAAGTGGTCATTACCTACGACCGATCGGATCTAATAAAACGTGCGATCGACACACTAAAACACACCTTGATTGAAGAGATGATTGTGGTGTCACTCGTCATCTTTGCTTTCTTGCTGCATGTGCGCTCCGCATTGGTCGCCTGTATCACCTTGCCCATTGCGATTTTGCTGGCCTTCATCCCCATGGCAAGTCAAGGCTTGACGGCCAATATCATGTCCTTGGGGGGCATCGCCGTCGCCATTGGTGCCATGGTGGATGCCGCCGTGGTGATGATGGACAACATACATAAAAAGCTGAGTCGTGAGCATCCCGAGGCCGACAGAAAGACGCTGATCATCCAGGCAATGCAGGATGTGGGGCCGAGTATTTTTTTCTCGCTGGTGATCATTACTATTTCCTTCATCCCGGTGTTCTCGCTGGAAGCCACCGAAGGTCGTTTATTCAAACCGCTGGCCTTTACCAAAACCTACAGCATGGCCTTTGCCGCCCTGCTTTCCATAACACTTATCCCGGCGTTGGCGGTGCTGCTGGTGCGCGGCAAGATCCATTCCGAGCGCAACCCCCTCAACCGGCTGTTAGTGGCTTTATTCTTGCCAATGATCCGCTTTTGCATTCGCTTTCGCTGGCCAGTGGTTGCGGTGGCGTTATTATCGCTGATCCTCACCTGGCCCATCGCCAGGCAACTGGGTAACGAGTTTATGCCGCCACTCAATGAAGGCAGTATTCTCTATATGCCGACAGCGCTGCCTGGCATGTCCATTACCGAAGCCGGTAAAGTGCTGCAAAGTATGGACAAGCAGCTCAAAGCCTTTCCCGAAGTGGAACGGGTCTTCGGCAAGGTGGGCCGCTCCACCAGCGCCACCGATCCGGCGCCGCTGTCCATGGTAGAAACGGTGATCACGCTCAAACCCAAGGATCAATGGCGTGAAGGCCTGACCTGGGATGCCTTGATCGCCGAGATGGATGAAAAATTGCGCTATCCTGGGATGCCGAATATTTGGTGGATGCCGATCCAGACCCGCACCGAAATGCTGGCCACAGGTATTCGCAGTACGCTGGGTATCAAGGTCTTCGGTGATGATCTCGCCCAGATTGAAACCACCGCCGTGGCGATTGAGCGGGCCTTGCAAGATGACCCACGTACCGCCCCCTATACCCGCAGCGCCTTTGCCGAGCGTTTGACTGGCGGTTATTTTCTCGATTTTGATATCAATCGGGATGCAGCAGCGCGGTATGGGCTGAATGTGCAGGATGTGGAAGAGGTGCTGATGGCGGCGGTTGGCGGCATACCCGCCACCCAAACCGTAGAAGGCCGCGAGCGCTATCAGGTCAATGTGCGCTATGCGCGGGATTATCGCGACTCCATTGAAAACCTGGAGAAAGTACTGGTGCCAACCAAAACCGGCACTCAGGTGCCTATCACCGAAGTCGCGGATATCAACTTTCGCACCGGCGCACCGATGATCCGCAATGAAGATGGCCAGTTGGTGGGTTTCGTCTTCATCGATATCAAAGGCGATCTGGGTGTGGCCGACTATGTCACCCAGGCCAAGCAAGTGGTTGCCGAGCAGGTTGCGCTACCGGCCGGTTATCGCTTGGGCTGGGCTGGACAGTTTCAGCACTTCGAGCGCGCCAAGGCCAAGCTGCAATGGGTGGTGCCGGCCACCTTAATGGCCGTGTTCCTGTTGCTGTACCTGCATCGCGGCCGCTTCAGCGACACGCTCTTTGTACTGTCCGCCATGCCCTTTGCCCTGATGGGTTCCATCTGGCTTCTCTTTATTCTGGACTACAAGCTCAGTGTTGCAGTATGGGTCGGCATGATCGCGATGGCCGGTTTGGCTGCTGAGTTGGGATTGCTGATGCTGCACTATCTGGATCATGCTCTCAGCGAAGCCAAAGCACGGGTGCCACACATGAGCCCAAGCACACTTTTTGAAGAAGTAGCACTGGGAGCTGCCCAACGCATCCGTCCGATGCTGATGACTTCTTTGACACTGGTTATTTCGCTGGTGCCAATATTGATGAGCGATGGCACTGGCGCTGATGTGATGAAACGTATTGCTGCTCCCATGCTAGGCGGCACGGTTACCGGGTTGTTGGTTATTTTATTGGTATTTCCGGCGTTATTTGTTTTGTGGAAATTGCCGGGTATTAATCCACAAAACGCTTCTGAGCGCTGATGCTCAAACTTCTGTTCAGGGACAACGAATCGTAAAGAGCTGTCCTTGAGCAGAACTATTCACACACAAGCCACTATTTAATTTATTCTCAATAAAGCTATTTGACCTGGAGTTGACTCCAAGTATTAGACTCGATGTATTCGAGGCGATTAATCTAGGTGCTACATGTGATAACGATGAAATACACTGTCCAACGAACCCTATTCCCAGCTATCGCAATACTGTTTATGGGAACCTTTGCTGAAACCGCCTCTGCTCATGACCCGGTTTTCGGGTTGGGGCCGCATACGCTGTTTAAAGGGGGCGTGGAAATTCATGCGGGAGCGCATCAGGAAGAATCGGGTGAAGGGTCCGAGACCGAAAGCGAACTCCAATTGAAGTACGGTCTTTCCGGTGATTGGGTGGCAGGCATAGGCGTCCCTTACGTGCGTGGTAACGATGACGACAGTGAGCGAGGCCCTACTAATTTTTCAACGAAGTACCGGTTCTGGCGACACGACAGTTTTGGGACTCAAGAGTCGATGGCTGTTCTGGGCAAGGTGATACTTGATGATGGCGATAGTCATCGCGGGACCGAACCGGACGGCAATGATTATCTGATAGGGCTTACCTATGGTTACGAAGGCCGCAAATGGTATCGCTGGGCCTCCGTTCGCCATCGTATTAACGCGGAGGCTACAACAGGGCTAGAGCGACCCAATGTCTGGCTGGTAGATCTGGCTGGAGGCATTCGCTTTTCGCCCACAGAATATCATGAGCCTGACTGGGTCTGGATGCTGGAACTCAATGGTGAGTTGATCGAACACCTTTCCCGAGGAACTGGCGATACCGGAAAACAACTCGGCGGTGAGCAATGGTTTCTGTCGCCGGGCCTGATGTGGACCTATCGGAATTTCGCTTTTAAGGCCGGGGTGCAACTACCCATTATTAAAAACCTGTCAGCCGATCAGCCCTCATCTGATTACCGGGCATTGATCGAACTGGAATGGCACTTATAGGTAGGGGTTAATGAAAAGCAGGAGCCTGATGATGAAGCAAAGTCTAATAGCGGTAATTCTGTCGACCGTTGCTTTAATAGCCAACGCGACCGATAGACGTTACGAGCTGCGTGTTGACGGGCTGGCGTGCCCCTATTGTGCCTACGGCATCGAAAAAAAGATCAAGGCGCTGGATGGCGTAGATATGACCAGTGTCGAGGTCAAACTGAACGATGGCCTAGTGATCTTCCAGGCGGATACGCCGGAGCCATTCACCGAAATATCCCTGAAAACCCTGATCAACGATGCCGGCTTTACCTTGCGCCAGTTTCAGGTGCAAGCGTTGAAACCGGAAAATGAATGAGCCCAATTCCAGTGGACCTATCCCCATGGACACCGAACGAATGAAAACCACCACTTCTTTGTACAGCGGCCTGGGGCTAGCCCTGGTCGGCACCACCTGTTGCGCCTTGCCCATTGCGATGGTGGCCCTGGGGTTGGGTGGCGCAGTCGCCTCAATGGTGTCCGTCATGCCCTGGCTGACCACGCTCTCGCAGTATAAGGCCGTGACTTTTTCACTGACTGCGTTGGTATTGATTTATTGTGGGTGGCGATTACATCGGGTCAGGGTGTGTTCCCTGGAGGACAAACGCCATTTGCGTTGGCAAAATGCGGTGTTATGGAGCAGCGCGACGATTCTGTTGCTGTCCCTCTTTGCGGCCTATGCCTTGTTGCCCATCACGCAGTGGTTGGAGGGTTTGTGATTGAGCGGTGAATCTGAAAGTGAACACGTATTGGTGGAGGTGTTAACGGCTTCAGGATGCAGTCGCTGTCAAAAGGCTAAAGACTTGGCCAAGAAAGTGATCGCTGAGCTTCCCGATACTGCTATTCAATATCGCGAAATCAATGTCGTGGAGGAGATCGATTATGCGGTGGCCTTAGGCGTTTTGAGCACCCCGGCGATTGCCATCAATGGTGAACTGGTTTTTCCAGCACTGCCTTCGGCGAGCAAGTTGCGACAAGCCATCCTTCAGCGGTTGAACCCACATTGAAGAACACGACATGAATACTACTTATGGTTCTGAATGATGATGCGAATTGGCGAAGTCGTGACAGCGTTGGCTATCAGTGCCGATACCCTGCGTTACTACGAAAAAATCAAATTGATGCCCAAGGTGCATCGTAACAATGGCGGGGTGCGTTTTTATAACGACAAGGATCTTTCGCGCCTGCGTTTTATCAAGCGGGCGCAAAAAATGGGGTTCAGCCTGAAAGAAATTACCCAGTTGCTGAAGTTTAGGGATAGCCCGCAAAAAGCGAGGCCGAAAGTCCGAGAGCTAGCGCATCATAAACTGGACGAGATTGAACATCATTTGAAGGATTTAACTATCTTAAGGGATGAACTGCGTCTCTTAACCAACCTCTGCGGTGCCAGCAACGAAGGCTGCCCGATCCTTGAGTCCTTCGACAAGGAAACGAGTAAACGATGAATGAGAGGATCAGATGTTTTGCGCGAGCCATGAAGCAACAGGTTAAAGCCCTGTACTTGGCAAGCCATGATCCAAGAACGCCCATTGCTGCGAAATGCCTCGTCGTGATGGTTGTTGCCTATGCACTCAGCCCCATTGACCTGATCCCTGATTTTATTCCGGTGATAGGACTGCTCGACGATCTGCTGTTGCTGCCGTTAGGGATCTATTGGGCAATACAGTTAATACCGCAAGCCGTGTGGGCAGAAAGTCTGCACAAGGCGAGTGAAAACAACGTTTCCATTCCCCGCAACCGTTTTGTCGGTGCGCTCATTATTAGTATCTGGTTGCTTGGTATCATCGGCCTTGGCTGGTGGGTGCTCTTAAATTACCTATGAGATAAGTGATAATAAATGACAAGAACCATTAGTAAAGTTGCCAAGGAACTCGAGATCAATATTGAAACCGTTCGCTTCTATGAACGCCGCGGATTAATTGAGCAACCGCCAAAACCGGAGCTGGGTTACCGAGATTATCCCGATGAAACGGTTAATCGCATTCGCTTTATCAAACGCTCGCAAGAGCTGGGTTTTACGCTGGATGAGATCGCCAATTTGTTGAGTTTAAACGACCGGCCTTGTGGTCAAGTGCAAGAACTCGCCGAACACAAACTGGCTGCCGTTAAAGAAAAAATGACCGACTTGCGACGCCTCGAAAAAGCGCTCAAAGGGTTGCTGACGCAATGTCGCAATAATGACGATGACAGCCATTGCCCGATTATCGATTCACTCCAACCCTAACTAAAAATCTCCCGCTCTATAATGTGCTTGACTCCGTATAAGGGTACGGCCTTTATACTCACTCCATAACCTGAAATTAGCGGAGTGAGTCGTGTCCCAAAAAGAATCCAATCTGCCCATCATTGGCGGCGTCGTTGCCGCTGTCGGCGCTGGACTTTGCTGTGCCGGTCCCTTCGTTTTATTGCTGTTGGGTGTTAGCGGCTCCTGGATTGGCAATCTGACCTTGTTGGAACCCTATCGCCCGATTTTTATTGTGCTGGTGTTGGCCTTGTTTGGTTTCGCCGGTTGGAAAGTCTATCGGCCGGTTGAGGACTGCGAACCGGGTACGGCTTGCGCACTGCCGCAGGTGCGTAAACGTCGGCAGGTGATTTTTTGCTTAGCTGCGCTCACAGCTTTAGTGCTAGTCACCAGTAATTACTGGATTATCGGGTTCGCCTGATCACTTTTAAAAAACGATTACTTTAACTTCTGGAGAAAATGATGAAGAAAATTGCCTTATTGACCTTGCTTGCATTGACCAGCCTGACCGCTTTTGCCAAACCGCAAACGGTGACCCTGGAAGTTCCCACTATGAACTGCGTGACCTGTCCCTTCACCGTGAAAAAAGCCTTGCAGAACGTCGATGGTGTCAGCAAGGCCGAAGTCACCTTTGAGACTAAATTGGCAGTGGTTACTTTTGATGACAAGAATACGACTCTGGATGCCTTGATTGAAGCCACTACTAACGCCGGTTACCCTTCAACGCTCAAACAGTAGGTCAAGACGATGACAAATTTATTCAAGCTGCTCACCAGGATCGGCGATAAAGCGGGCTCACTCGGTGCCGTCGTTTCAGCCATGGGTTGTGCCATGTGTTTTCCGGCTATTGCCAGCTTGGGGGCCGCACTCGGATTGGGCTTCCTCAGCCAATGGGAAGGACTGTTGGTGAGTACCTTGCTGCCACTGTTTGCCTGGGTGGCTTTGCTGATTAATGCGCTGGGCTGGTTCAGCCACAAGCAATGGCATCGCAGTCTGTTGGGTGTGTCAGGTCCGGTACTGCTGCTGTTATCTCTGTATCCGCTGTTTCAATACCGCTGGAGTGCTTACCTCACTTACTCGGCGCTCGCGCTGATGGTCGCAGTATCCCTGTGGGATATTTTTTCGCCAGCGTCCAAGCATTGTGATGATTCTTGCGCGGTATAGCAAAGAACGCCGTTAGCGGTAAAGCGTCAACCCATTTTATTGAGGAAAACCTATGATCCGATTAGCAATACAAGGTATGACCTGCCCCAGTTGTACGAGCCATATCAAAGACGCACTGGAAGCGACTTTCGGCGTGCACGAGGTCGTGGTGTCTTATGAGAAGGCGAGTGCCGAAATGGAAGCCGATGCCAGTGTGACAAGTGATGCGGTGGTTGGGGCTGTTGAGGCGCTCGGCTATACAGTGCAAGTAAGCAAGGTATCAGCGTCGCGTAGTGCATTGGAGAATAACGATACATCAGTCGGAAACGACACTCTCCATGTGGCCATTATTGGCAGCGGCTCCGCTGCCTTTGCCTGCGCTATTAAGGCAGCGGAAGGCGGTGCCACGGTAACTATTATTGAAGGGGCTGAAGTGATCGGCGGCTGTTGTGTCAACGTCGGTTGTGTACCGTCCAAGATTTTGATCCGAGCGGCGCAACTGGCCCAGCAACAACGCAGTAATCCCTTTGTGGGGCTGGAAAATCACGCGCCGAAATTGAGTCGCGCCTTGCTGTCGCAACAGCAAACCGCTCGCGTTGAAGAACTACGAGCGGCCAAATACCAAAATATTCTGGATTCCAACTCAGCGCTCAGCCTGGTTCGAGGTTATGCCCGCTTTAAAGACGCAAATACCTTGGTAGTCACTAAAACCGATGACAGAGAACAGGAAGTCGTCGCCGATAAGATCCTGATTGCAACGGGTTCTACGCCGACCATTCCACCCATCGAAGGTCTGCGCGATACCCCGTATTGGACATCTGACGAAGCACTGTTTTCTGAGGAATTACCCAAGCACCTTATTGTGATAGGTTCGTCCGTGATTGCGCTTGAAATCGCGCAAGCCTATCGCCGCCTGGGCAGTGAAGTGACGCTATTGGCACGCCATACCTTGTTGTATCGCGAAGATCCCTTGCTTGGTGAAAAACTCACCGAGTGCTTTGAGAAAGAAGGAATCCGCGTGCTTAATGATACCCAAGTGAACAGTGTCTTCTTTGAAGATAAGAGGTTCACGCTAGAAACTAGTGCAGGCACTATTGCTGGTGATCGCTTGTTGGTGAGTACGGGGCGGCATGCCAATACCGATAAACTCAATCTCGAAGCGGTCGGTATCGCTACCACTAAAAACGGTGAAATTGCCGTCAATGAGCGCATGGAAACCAGTGCAGCGGGTATTTATGCCGCTGGCGACTGCTCCACTATGCCGCAGTTTGTTTATGTCGCCGCCGCTGCCGGTAGTCGTGCCGGAATCAACATGACTGGCGGGGATGCAGAACTGGACCTATCCACCATGCCTGCGGTGATTTTCACCGACCCGCAGGTCGCTACCGTTGGAATGAGCGAAGAACAGGCTAAAGCACAAGGCATTGAAACGAATAGTCGGGTACTGGACATGGAGAATGTACCACGAGCACTGGCCAATTTTGAAACCGATGGTTTTATCAAGCTCGTTGTTGAGAAGGCGACAGGACGCCTGCGGGGTGTGCAGATTCTGGCTCACGAAGGTGGGGAAATAATTCAAAGTGCTGCTTTGGCAATTCACAGCCACATGACCGTCGTGGAACTGGCCGAGCAACTATTCCCTTATTTAACCATGGTCGAAGGATTGAAACTCTGTGCCCAGACCTTCAACAAAAATGTGAAAGAACTGTCCTGCTGTGCGGGATAAATTCGTTCGCAGAACCTTGCCGATAAGTAGTCAACAGCCAAAATTCAAAGAATTCGCACTCTTTCGGTACCAGAAAAAAGCAGTGTGAGCACAAATAATGAGATAGGCACTACTCTTTATACATTTAGCCTTAACAAGCTAATAATTGTATTGGCATACTAAATTTGGCCACCTAGTTAGAGGTGATATCATCACCCTAAGTTAAATAGGTGGATCAATGACAACACGAACTAAACGTAATTTCTCTCCCGAGTTTCGGCTCGAATGTGCACAGCTAATCGTTGACCAAGGTTATTCGGTACGAGAAGCTGTCGAAGCAATGAGTGTCGGCAAGTCAACCATTGATAAATGGGCAAGGCAGTTACGATCTGAGCGTGACGGAAAACCCAATTCTGGTGCTCCGATCACGCCAGACCAACAGCGTATTGAAATGGAGAAAGAGATATTAAAGCAGAGTGTTGCGCTGACCACGTGAGATCACCGCCGCTCTCTTGATGTCGGATTCGATGATCGGCTTGCGTTGATCGATCAATTGCAAGAGAGCTTTCCCGTGACGCTGGCTTGTCGCACGTTCGATATTAATCGGAGTAGCTATCACTATTGGCTTACCCACAAGCGTGAGCGCCTGAAAGACAAGGTGAGCGATGCCTTTGAAGAAAGTAATCTCCGGCTGGGGGCCGGTCAAGATAGTTGACGTCAGACACGTAAGTGAAGTAGACCGCAGAGGCTTTATTGCGTCTTCTCTTCATACATATCATTTAGCTTAAGCCCTTCTCTGAGTTTATAGCTATTTCTTTTGTCATCTGCCAGCAACCCAATCGCATGGAGGTTTTTCAAAACTTGCTGAATAACACTGTGGTTAACACCATATTCAGCCGCTCTGAGCTTACGAAATACCGGCGGCACCTCCCCACTCAATATATCGCAGATTAACTGAATAACGGATTGCTGTGCTGCCAGGTTCAATTGATCACTGTTGTGGATGAAAGCCCCTTTTCCATCACTATTCGCTCGGCCACCCTCCTTCAGATCGGCTCTAAACACCTGCACTAAACTAATCATCCCTAACGTGCTAACTTCCAACAACAAACTAAGAACGCCATAACCAATGATTCTGGCAGTATCTG
>ERZ1027208.514-NODE-514-length-14859-cov-8.051810_pt1 | contig 14859 bp, 13 predicted proteins | sample MGYA00520867_ERZ1027208 | MGnify/ENA primary metagenome ERZ1027208 (study PRJEB33311, sample SAMEA4378413) | marine metagenome | biome: Marine biome; feature: Fjord; material: Water | collected 2014-07-20T08:00:00Z/2014-07-... | depth 75 m ...
ACACAACCTCTCTCCTTCCACCTAACGCCCGCGAGCAACTGGCTGCGTCCTATCGTGACCACCCTGACGCGACCCTTGGTGCTGGTGCAACTGATGTTGGCCTTTGGGTCACCAAACAGTTTCGCACGCTGGGACAGGTCATTTTCCTATCTGAATGCGAAGATCTGCGCGCCATCCGGCAAGCACCCGAAGGCTGGCACATCGGTGCGACTGCTACCATCGCAGAGATTGAGCACGCTCTTGCACCCCATTTCCCAAGCCTTGGTACCATGCTGCGCCGCTATGGATCGGCGCAGGTGCGTGCGGCGGCCACTTTGGGTGGCAACATCGCAAATGGTTCACCAATTGGGGATGGTAGCCCTGCAATGATCGCGTTGGGGGCCGATGTGCACCTCAGACGCGGGGATGTGCGGCGGCAAATGCCACTGGAAAATTTCTTTGTCGCTTATGGCAAGCAAGACCGCCTCAGCGGCGAATTTGTTGAGGCCATTACCATTCCTGCGCAAAGTGACAGCTTACATTGCTACAAGCTCTCCAAGCGGTTCGATCAGGACATTTCTGCAGTGTGCGGATGTTTAAACTTGCCGAACGACGGCACTGTATTTGGCTCAGTCCGGCTGGCCTTTGGTGGCATGGCTGGAACACCTGCGCGCGCTAAAGCTGCTGAAACCGCGATGACGGATCATCCCGTCACGCTGGCAACAATAGAAGCCGCAATGGTTGCCTTGAGCAAAGATTTCTCTCCCTTGTCTGACATGCGCGCCTCGGCCGGTTATCGCATGCAAAGCGCACAAAACATGTTGCTGCGCGCCTATTATTCGATATCCGGCACCCAAACCGATCTGCAGGAGGTTCACGCATGAGCATTGCAAAGCCTCTGCCGCATGACGCGGCCCACCTGCATGTCACTGGTGCTGCGCGCTACGTGGATGATATCCCTACGCCAGAAAACACACTGCATGTCGCATTTGGCCTTAGCACCCGTGCGCGCGGCACACTCAATGCGATGGACCTTGCTGAGGTGAAACAAGCTGCAGGTGTGGTTTCTGTATTCACCGCCAGTGATCTGCCGTTTGCAAATGACGTATCGCCATCAAATCACGACGAGCCCCTGCTGGCAGATGGCAGTGTGCATTACGTAGGCCAACCGCTGTTTATGGTCATTGCTACTAGCCACCGCGCCGCACGGGATGCAGCACGCAAGGGGCATGTTGATATCACCCCCGAAGAGCCCATCCTTACCATTGATCAGGCGATGGCAGCCAACAGCCGCTTTGAAGACGGGCCACGCATCTATTCCAAGGGCGACGCGCCTGCTTCGTTGATGGCCAGTACCAATCGCCTTCAGGGCCAGATCGAAATCGGCGGTCAGGAACATTTCTATCTTGAGGGTCAAGCCGCCCTTGCCCTACCGGGTGAAGATGGCGACATGCTGATCCACAGCTCAACCCAACACCCCACGGAGATACAGCACAAAGTTGCCGAAGCCATTGGCCTGCCGATGCACAGTGTACGCGTTGAAATACGCCGCATGGGCGGTGGGTTTGGTGGCAAAGAAAGCCAGGGCAACGCGCTGGCCGTAGCCTGTGCAATAGCTGCGCGAGCGACGGGGCACCCCTGCAAAATGCGCTATGACCGCGATGATGATATGATCGTCACTGGCAAGCGCCATGATTTCCGCATCACCTATGATGTCGGGTTTAACGCGGATGGCAAGCTGACGGCGGTAGACTTTACCCACTACGCGCGGTGCGGTTGGGCGATGGACCTCAGCCTGCCCGTTGCCGATCGCGCGATGCTGCACGCGGACAACGCCTACAATCTTGATGATGTCCGCATCACCTCTCACAGGCTGAAAACCAACACACAAAGTGCGACAGCGTTTCGCGGCTTTGGTGGGCCGCAAGGCGTTGTCGGGATCGAGCGGGTGATGGACCACATCGCGGAGCATTTGGGCCTTGATCCCCTAGAGGTACGACGCACAAACTTCTACCGTGACGGCGACGTTGGGCAAACTACGCCCTATCACCAACCTGTCGCGGACGGCATCATCAACAAATTGGTTGAGCGTCTAGGCGTTAGCAGCGATTACATAAACCGGCGCGCAGCCATTGCAGAGTGGAACGCGCAACAACCGGTCCTGAAACGCGGTATCGCCCTGACGCCCGTTAAGTTTGGGATTTCCTTTACCCTGACCCACCTCAATCAGGCTGGCGCTTTGGTGCATGTCTATCAAGATGGCTCAATCCACCTGAACCATGGCGGAACCGAGATGGGACAGGGGCTGTTTCAAAAGGTCGCTCAAGTGGCCGCATCAGAATTTGGCGTGCCCCTAGAGCAGATCAAGATCACAGCCACCGATACCGCAAAAGTGCCCAACACCTCTGCGACTGCAGCAAGTTCTGGCACTGATCTAAATGGCATGGCTGTTTTGAATGCTTGCGAAACTATACGCAATCGAATGTCCGAACATTTGGCAGACCTGTATGACTGCGCGTCAGAAGACATCAAATTCAAAGATGGTCAGGTGATCGTAGGCAATCAAACACTCAGCTTCGTACAGGCTGCCCAGCGCAGCTATGAAGCACGGATCAGTCTGTCGGCCACTGGTTTCTATAAAACACCCGAAATCAAATGGGACCGGATCAAAGGCGAAGGACGCCCGTTCTTTTACTTTGCTTACGGTGCCGCAATAACCGAAGTTGTGGTTGATACCCTCACCGGGGAAAACCGCATCTTGCGCGCTGATGTCCTGCATGATGCTGGGCAATCCCTGAACCCAGCGCTGGATACCGGCCAGATTGAGGGCGGATATGTTCAAGGTGCTGGATGGCTCACAACCGAAGAACTGGTGTGGGATGACAATGGCGCACTCAAGACTCACGCACCAGCGACGTATAAAATCCCTGCCTGCTCGGATCGGCCAGACGTATTTAATGTCGCTCTTTGGGATAGCCCCAATCCAGCACAAACAGTCTATCGCTCAAAAGCTGTAGGTGAACCTCCCTTCATGTTGGGCATATCCGCTTGGTCAGCATTGGCTGATGCAGTTGCCAGCTGCGGCCCTGCCTACGGTGACCTGCAAGCTCCGGCTACAGCCGAGGCTGTCCTCGCCGCGATTGGGCGTGCCAAAAATGCGTGACGCACCTATCGCCATTTGGGTTAAGATCACCAAAACACGTGGCTCTTCTCCGCGTGATGCGGGTACAGCAATGATGGTGACGTTAAATGAAACTGAGGGCACCATCGGTGGGGGTGCGCTAGAATACAGTGCCATCGCTACTGCCCGTCAAATCCTGCGCGACAATGGCGAAGAACGCTCAGAAACTATTCCACTTGGCCCTAGCTTGGGTCAATGTTGCGGCGGAGCGGTGACGCTCCTTTATTCGTTTGAGAAACGCCGTACCGACATGCACTATTTCAACACGTTCGAAATCAAGAACGACCAACCTCATCCCAAATTTCTTTGGGTCTGGGGCGCGGGCCACGTTGGCCGTGCAGTTGTAAATGCCTGCCCTCCGCAAGCGTTTAAAATAACGTGGGTCGATAGCGCAGCAGACCGTTTTCCTGTGAACATTCCCAAACATGTTCAAAAGTCACCCGCAGCAGATATGCCGCTACTCGCCTCTCACGCACCAACCTATGCCCATCATCTTATCTTTACCTATTCCCACGACATTGATCTGGCTCTTTGCGCCGCACTATTACGACACGGAGCGGCTAGTATTGGGGTGATTGGATCGCACACGAAATGGGCGCGTTTTTCCAAGAGATTGCGCGATATGGGCCTTGACCCAAGTCGCATAGCCTGCCCCATCGGCGATAAAAGTCTTGGCAAAACGCCCCACGAAATAGCACATGGCACTGTGCAAACATTACTCAGCGCCACCAAAACCAAGGTTCCTGCATGACTCATCCTCTGCTTTCGCTGTCTTCGTTGACCAAAGCCTATCCCGGCGTTGTTGCAAACGATGATGTCTCCCTTGAGATCGCACCGGGTGAGGTGCATGCCCTTTTGGGGGAAAACGGCGCGGGTAAATCCACCTTGGTCAAGATGATCTATGGCCTTGTGAAACCTGACAGTGGCCAAATGCAAATCCGCGGCCAAAGCTACACACCGTCTGAGCCACGCGCCGCACGGGCAGCGGGCGTGGGCATGGTGTTCCAGCATTTTTCGCTGTTTGACGCGCTCAGCGTGGCCGAAAATATCGCCCTTGGCATGGAGAACGCTCCAAAACTCAGCGCGCTTTCTGCGCAAATCAGTGCCGTTTCGGAAACCTACGGCCTGCCCCTTTCACCGGATAGAACGGTTGGTGATTTATCCGCAGGAGAACGCCAACGCGTCGAGATCATCCGTTGCCTACTCCAAGAACCCAAACTATTGATTATGGATGAACCGACCTCGGTTCTGACCCCGCAAGAAGTAGAAATCTTGTTCAAAACCTTGCGCAAGCTAAGTGCCGAGGGCACGGCGATCCTTTATATCTCTCACAAGTTGGAAGAAATTCGCACCTTGTGTGACAGCGCAACGATCTTGCGACTGGGCAAGGTCGTTGGCCATTGCACCCCGCGTGAAACCTCAGCCCGCGACATGGCCGAGATGATGGTGGGTAAGTTGCTGCACACACCAACACGCGCAGGGAAATCCGCTGGTGAGGTCGTCCTGAACCTCGCCTCCCTCAAAGCCCCAGCACCAAATACGTTTGGCATGTCCCTCAAAGATATCACACTTGAGCTGCGCGCAGGCGAAGTTCTCGGGATCGGTGGTGTAGCGGGTAACGGCCAAGACGAGTTGCTGTCCGTTCTTTCTGGCGAACGAACCGTTGCAAAAGGAATGGTGAGCTTCAAAGGCGAAGACATCGGCCCACTTGGGCCAACGGCGCGACGTCAACGCGGTGTTCTCACCGCCCCTGAAGAGCGTATGGGCCACGCAGCAGCACCTGACATGTCACTCACCGAGAATGCCATGCTGACTGGCGCAGTGCGTGAAGGTCTAGACAAGGGCGGTTTTCTGAACTGGCCTGCCGCCACACGGTTCGCCGAAAGCATAATCGAGCGCTTTGACGTGCGCACGTCTGGTTCAAGGGCCGCTGCGCGGTCGCTTTCTGGAGGGAACTTGCAAAAATTCGTCATTGGCCGCGAAGTCATGCAACGCCCTGAGGTGTTTGTCGTGAACCAGCCAACTTGGGGTGTGGATGCGTCTGCTGCTGCATCGATCCGTCAAGCGCTGCTTGATCTAGCACAAAACGGTGCTGCCCTTATCGTGATCAGTCAGGATTTGGATGAACTAATGGAAATTTCCGATCGTTTTGCTGCACTGAATGAGGGGCGGCTGTCTCCGCCGCGTCCAGCAAAAGGGATCACAGTGGATGAGATTGGCCTGATGATGGGCGGAGCACACGGTATGGAGGTGGCGCATGTTTGAGCTATTGAGGCTTTCGCCACGCAAAATTATTTCGCCGGAGACGCACACATGATCGCCTTGGTAAAACGCCCCGAGCCAAGCCGCGGGTTTTCGTTGGCCGCACCAGTGTTGGCCGTATTTGCGACGATGTTCTTTGGCGGATTGTTGTTCGCCTTATTGGGAAAAGAACCGCTAGAGGCCATCAAAACGATTTTCTGGGAGCCACTGTTTGGCGAATTCGCGTTTTTCTACCGCCCGCAACTGTTGATCAAAGGCGCGCCGCTGGTACTGATCGCGATCGGCCTTAGCCTTGGGTTCAAGGCGGGCATCTGGAACATCGGCGCTGAAGGGCAATACATTATGGGCGCATTGTTTGGCGCGGGCGTCGGGCTGGCGTTCTATCCAACCGAAAGCGTGTTCATCTTTCCGCTGATGGTGCTTGCCGGCGCTTTTGGCGGATGGATGTGGGCCATGATCCCAGCGGTTCTCAAGGTGAAATTTGGCACCAACGAAATCCTTGTCTCGCTTATGCTTGTCTATGTTGCTGAACAATTTTTGGCATCCATGTCGCTGGGCATGATGAAAAACCCGGAAGGGTTCGGCTTTCCCGGCTCGCGCAACCTGCAACAATATAGCAGCGCCCATAATGCCGAATTGATCACAGGATCAGGAATGCACTGGGGTGTCGTTGTTGCGCTGATTGCAGTGATCTTTGCCTATGTTTTGCTGGCACGCCATCGCCTTGGCTTTGCCATTCGTGTCACAGGGGACGCACCGCGCGCCGCTGCATTCTCAGGCGTAAACCCATCACGTTTGGTGCTGTTCTGCCTTGGCATGTCCGGTCTGCTGGCAGGCCTTGCGGGTATGTTCGAAGTGACCGGTCCTGCGGGACAAGTCACCATCGACTTTAACGTGGGCTACGGTTTCACCGCAATTATTGTTGCCTTCTTGGGGCGATTACATCCCGTCGGCATATTATTAGCAGGTGCGTTGATGGCGCTGACCTACATTGGCGGCGACATTGCCCAATCCAAATTGGGACTACCCGCAGCGGCCATCCAAGTCTTCCAAGGAATGCTGCTCTTCTTCCTACTCGCCTTTGACCTATTCACAAACTATCGGCTGCGCTTCGGCCAAACTGAGGTGGCATGATGGACCTTTCGTCAATCAACCCAATCCTATTTGTTGCAGGTTTCTTTGTTGCCGCGACACCGCTCATCTTTGCCGCCATTGGCGAATTAGTGGTCGAAAAAACAGGCGTGCTGAACCTTGGTGTCGAAGGCATGATGATCATGGGCGCGATCTGTGGCTTTGCCACTGCGGTTGAGACTGGCTCTCCCTTGCTGGGGTTTGCTGCTGCCGCCATCGGCGGTGCAGTACTAAGCCTGCTGTTTGCCTTTCTCACCCAAGTGATGCTGGCCAATCAGGTAGCCTCTGGCCTTGCGCTCACCCTATTTGGGTTAGGGTTCTCAGCCCTGCTTGGGCAAAGTTATGTTGGCGTGAAACCGCCCCGCCTTGGGGATATGAACTTTGGGCCCTTGGCCGACATTCCTGTGATCGGCCCTGTCGTGCTGAGCCATGACATCATTGTCTATCTAGGACTTGCTTTGGTCGTCGCTGTTTGGGCTGTTATGAAATTCACACGCGTCGGTCTGGTTTTGCGGGCTGTTGGTGAAAACCACGATGCGGCACATGCGCTGGGATATAAGGTTGTCCGCATCCGAACGCTGGCCATCATGTTTGGTGGTGCTTGCGCAGGCGTTGGCGGGGCCTACATCAGTCTGATCCGAGTGCCCCAGTGGACCGAAGGCATGACAGCCGGAGTCGGCTGGATCGCACTCGCGCTGGTGGTATTTGCCAGCTGGAAACCGTTTCGGGTATTGCTAGGTGCCTATCTTTTCGGCGGTTTGGTTCAATTGCAGTTGAATCTACAAGGCGCAGGCGTTGCCATTCCAGTCGAATATCTGGCAATGTCGCCCTACGTTATCACCATCGTGGTTCTGGTTTTTCTGTCGCGCTCAAAAAGCGCCGCACCGGGATCACTTGGACGCATATTCCACGCCTCGTCCTGAGGCAAAAACCGCCAACGAGCGGAAAAGACCAACTGGGGAGAACTATAAGATGAAATTTACCAAACTGCTGACCGGCGCTGCGCTGGCCGTAGGCCTTGCCACGGGTGCATACGCCGAAGACAAAACCAAGGTCGGCTTTGTATTTGTTGGCCCTGTCGGCGACGGCGGCTGGACCTATGAGCACAACAAAGGCCGCTTGGCCATTGAAGAAGAATTCGGCGACAAAGTCGAAACTGTCTTTGTTGAGAGCGTGGCCGAGGGCCCCGACTCTGAGCGTGTAATGACGCAGATGGCACTCGACGGTGCTGACCTGATCTTTACCACTTCCTTCGGTTACATGGACCCAACGATCAACGTTGCAGGCAAATTCCCTAACGTGAAATTTGAGCATGCGACAGGCTACAAACGCGCCGACAACGTGAGCACCTATTCCGCACGCTTTTACGAGGGCCGCGCAATTCAGGGCCACATCGCGGGCAAGATGACCAAATCAAACATCGTCGGCTACATCGGTTCCTACCCGATCCCCGAAGTTATCCGCGGCATCAACTCTGCGTTCATCCACGCACGCAAAGTAAACCCAGACGTGCAGTTCAAAATCGTTTGGGCCTACACATGGTTTGATCCCGCAAAAGAAGCAGACGCAGCCAAAGTCCTGATCGAGCAAGGCGCTGACGTTGTTCTACAGCACACAGACTCCACTGCACCACAAGCGGCGGCACAAGAAGCCGGCAATGTTGTCACTTTTGGTCAGGCATCTGACATGGGCCAATACGCACCATTCCCACGCGTTTCGTCCATCATCGATGATTGGGCACCATACTACGTTGCACGCACACAGGCCGTCATGGACGGCACATGGGCATCCACAGATACGTGGGACGGCATCGGCGCAGGCATGGTTGGCATCGGCGAGATTTCCGACGCGGTACCAGCAGACGTGAAAGCCGAAGCATTAGCACTCAAAGCCTCATTGGCCGACGGTTCCTACCACGCGTTCACTGGCCCGCTGAACAAGCAGGACGGCACACCGTTTCTAGCCGACGGCGAAACAGCGGATGACGGTACACTGGCTGGCATGAACTTCTACGTTGAAGGCATTGAAGGCGAAATTCCGCAGTAAGCGAAATCTCATTAATCGCTGAAAAGGCTCCGCTTTTTGCGGGGCCTTTTTTGTTGTGAGTTGTTCAGACTGAACACCGATTGACTAAGTTTCAGATTGGGTGGAGTGTCGAATTAGGAAACCTGCGGAGAACAAAATGGCTCTTCCCGACAAAATGTACGGCGTCGCTTTAACAGGACACGGCGGGCCTGAAATGCTACAGTGGCGCGATGATCTTGCTACGCCCTCCCCCATGAAGGGGGATGTCATAATCGAAGTCAGCGCAGCCGGCGTGAACAATACGGACCTCAACACGCGCATTGGCTGGTACTCTAAGGGAGACGCCGCATCCGAAGATGCAAGCTGGTCAGGCACTGCACTCTCGTTTCCGCTCATCCAAGGGGCCGATGTTTGTGGAACGATTGTCGCCGTCGGAGAGGGTGTAAATCCTGAACGCATTGGTGAACGGGTCCTGATTGAGCCATGTTTGCGCGAAGCAAACGGTGAAGCGCTCGAGCTCCCGTGGTATTGCGGCTCTGAATGCGACGGCGGTTTTGCCCAATACACGCGCGTGGCTGCGCGTCATGCGATTTCGATCAAAAGCGATCTAACGGACGTCGAACTGGCGTCCTTTCCATGTTCCTACTCAACAGCCGAAAACATGCTGACCCGCGCACGGGTAAAGGAAGGCGATGTTGTTTTGGTGACTGGTGCCTCGGGTGGCGTAGGGTCAGCAACCGTACAATTGGCCCGCGCACGCGGCGCACGTGTGATTGCTGTTACAAGCGCATCCAAAGCACCCCTTTTGTCGGAACTGGGCGCCGAAAAGACACTAACTCGCGACGATGATTACCTTGCTAAACTAGGCGCAAATAGTGTCGATGTCGTTATTGATCTGGTCGCAGGGCCAAAATGGCCTGCGCTGTTAGACATCCTGCGCCCCTTCGGTCGCTATGCAGTTGCAGGGGCTATTGCAGGTCCAATTGTTGATCTGGACGTGCGCACCCTCTACCTCAAGGACCTCAGCTTTTTCGGGTGTACCATTCTTGAACCTGAAGTGTTCGGCAATCTGGTAAAGCGGATCGAAAGCAAACAGATTAAGCCACTAGTCGCAGAAACCTTTACGCTTGCCGATATCGGACAGGCCCAAGCAAGCTTTTCCGAAAAGGGCCATGTCGGCAAGATTGTCCTGACCGTGCGATAGGCTTCTCGCACTTCTCAGTGTGTTAAGCATCACTTCGGAGGGGGATAGCTCCCGTCAGCCTCGTGCACCTCATTGCCCTCTAATGCTGGCGAAAACACACAAATCAAATGCAATGCGACACCATCTGCGGGTACGCGCACCTCATGCTTTTCATGGGCGTTCGGGGCATATAGCACGCCAGAGTGAATGGCGTGAACCGCGCCACTCCCCAGCTCGATCACTTCGCCCGCACCGCCAACGCAATAACACGCCTCGATGTGATGCTTGTATTGCAGCCGCAGCACAGCCCCCGGCAAGACACGTGTTTCTGTCATTGAAAACCCCATGCCATCCGAGCGAACCAATAGGCGTAAACTTTCCCAACCGGCGCCACGGGCATCCCGTGTAGTTCCGATGAGCGTCGCCTTATCTGCTATAATCATTCCAATTCTCCCGTTGCGTCATAGACAACATGACCTGCTTTGCAGATCGCTGCAAACCTCCTAATCTATCTAAATGATTAAACTTCATCACCTCAACAGGTCCCGCTCACTGCGCATTCTCTGGCTACTGGAAGAGATTGGCGCGCCTTATGACTTTGTGCTCCATGAACGCGACAAGGAAACCAACCTAGCGCCCAAAGCCTTGCTAAATGTGCATCCGCTGGGCAAGTCACCTGTCATCGAGATCGATGGCGAAACCGTAGGTGAAAGTGCAGCAATCACCGAGCTATTATGCGCACAATTTGCGCCACACATGGTCCCGGCCGTTGGCACAAAAGCCCATATTCGCCACCTTGAGGCCATGCATTTTGCAGAAGGGTCCGCAATGACGCCGATCCTGCTAAAACTATACGTCGGACGTCTGGGTGAGGCAGGTGCTCCGCTGCATCCGCGCATTCAGTCAGAATTAACCAATCACTTCTCGTATATGGAACAAATGCTGCGGCCCTCGGGTCACTTTGTGCTCGATGACCTTTCCGCCGCGGACATTATGCTTAGCTTTCCAGCCCAAATCGCCATGCGGATGGAACAGCGCGAAACCTATCCAAAGCTGGCCGCATTTGTCGATGCCATCGAGGCGCGGCCCGCATATATCCGCGCTGTTGAGAAAGGCGGCCTGTAAACGACACTTCCCATTGCCAAGCGGTATCAGGGGTGGCACCAAATGCGGATGAAACACATCCTGACCAGCCTTGATGGCACCCCTGCCAGCCGCCTTGCATTTGGCACCATGCAATTTGGAGGGCGCGCGGACCGCACTGCGTCCCAAGAAATGTTTGATGCCTCGCTTGCTGCGGGCATCACCCATTTCGACACAGCCTATCTGTATACCGATGGCGCATCCGAAACTTACTTGGGCGAGATGATCAAGCCACACCGTGAGCACCTGATCATTGCAACTAAAGCTGCCTATGAAGGTGGTGCGACTGCCAACAATATCCGCGCATCAGCCGAAACATCGCGTAAGCGCATGGATATTGATCTGATCGACGTACTTTATCTGCACCGTTTTGACCCAAACACCGACATGCACGAGAGTTTTGAGGCATTGGCCCAACTCAGGAATGATGGCGTCATTCGTGCTGTTGGCATATCAAATTTCGCTGCTTGGCAGGCAGTTAAGGCTGCAAATATCGCGGCCAAATTTGATTTAGCTATCTCGCTCATTCAGCCGATGTATAGTGCAGTGAAACGTCAGGCCGAGGTTGAAATCATGCCTATGGCAAAAGATTTGGACATGCTTTGTGTGCCCTACTCACCACTGGGTGGTGGCCTGCTGACAGGAAAATACGCAGATGGCGGCACAGGGCGTTTGACTGAAGATCACCGTTACGGCGCACGGTACGGTTTTGACCAGATGCACAATGCTGCCCAAGCCCTGAGCACAATCGCCGCGCGCGAAAGCGTTCACCCAGCGACCCTTGCTGTGGCCTGGGCGGCCGCCCATGAAACCGCTCCAACGCCCATCATTTCCGCGCGATCAGCCGAACAATTGGCCCCTTCCCTTGCTGCGTTGGACTACACTATGTCTCCCGAACTTTATGCAGAATTGGCCACACTTGTCCCTACCCCTCCCCTAGCAACAGACAGAGCAGAAGAACAATGAGCGACATCATCATCATCGGCGGCGGGATTGCAGGTCTGTCCGCAGCCGCGCGCCTGTCCGTCGACGCACAGGTAACCGTGTTAGAAATGGAGAACGCCTTCGGCTATCACGCGTCTGGACGTTCTGCTGCATTAATTGAAGAAAACTACGGTTCGCCGTCGGTTCAGGCCCTCAATCACGCCAGCATGGAACATTTTGAAACAGGCAATTATCTGACCCAGCGGGGCCTGATGATTATAGCAACTGCAGATGACGCTGAGGCCTTTCATGCAGATGCCAAGCAGATGGGCGTACAAAGTATCTCACCATCTGAAGCTATTGATTTTGTTCCTGTGCTGAACCCTAACAAAGTTGCACTGGCTGGATATCACGCCGAAGCGTTTGACATCGATACCGATCTTTTGATGCAGGACTTCATCCGCACTATTCGTGGAAACGGGGGGCAGATTGTCACTGATGCGATTGTTACGGGCATCCTTCAGGATGAACACGGGTGGCATGTCAGCGCGACTGAAACCTATAGCGCACGCGTGCTTGTTAATGCGGCAGGTGCGTGGGCCGATCTCATCGCAGGCATTGCGGGCGTGACACCCATGGGCATCGTTCCGCATCGCCGCTCAATGGCACGCATCGCGGCTCCCGGCGGGCATGATACCAGCCGCTGGCCCATGTTCTTTGGCACAGGCGAAAGCTGGTATGCCAAGCCGGATGCAGGTGCGCTGCTTGTCTCTCCTGCGGAAGAGGATGCGACCTACCCCCATGATGCTTTTGCCGACGATATGACATTGGCTGAAGGTTTGGACCGCTATCAGCAGATGGTAAGCACCCCAGTCACACGGCCACTGGCAACATGGGCAGGCTTGCGCAGTTTTGCACCTGATCGCACACTTGTGCTGGGCCGCGACCCTGATGTGCCTGACTTTGTCTGGTGCGCTGGCCAAGGTGGATACGGTTTTCAAACCTCCCCTGCTGCGTCTGCCCTACTTGCCGATCTCGTGATGGGACGAACACCAGCCCTTGATGCCGTTTCTGTGGCCGCACTGCGCCCCGACAGGTTGCGGCTATGAGCGCGCTGCCACCAAACGCGAGTGTCGCAAGCCAAACTGAGGATGGAAAACTCAGCGCCCCCTCTGCACTGCGCAATGCGCCTGTGATTGTTGAGCTTTTGCAAAGCATCGTACCTGCCCAAGGTCGCGCTTTGGAAATTGCTTCCGGCACGGGGCAGCATATCTCCGCATTGGCCGCAGCGATCCCGCAGATTGATTGGTATCCCACCGAAATAGCGACCGATCGGATCACCAGTATTGACGCCTACGCCGCGCAAGCCGCACTGGATAATCTGCGCCCGGCACAACTTCTTGATGCTGCGATATCTGGATGGGCAGGCAGCCACACGCCCTACGATTTGATCTATTTGGGGAACCTACTGCATCTTATATCAGCGGATGCTGCAGCCATTGTGTTAAGCGAAGCAGCCAGCGCTTTAGCACCACAGGGTCACTTTGTGATCTACGGACCTTTCAAACGTGGCGGGGCTCTCACATCAGAAGGTGATGCAAAATTTGATGCTGAGCTGCGCGCTGCCGATCCAAAAATTGGATACAAAGACGATCAATGGATCAAACACTTACTGACAGACGCGGGCCTGGACGCTAGCCTCGTGCGGAACATGCCAGCAAACAACCTCGCTTTCATTGCCAAACGGGAGCCATCATGACTCTGCGCACGACGTTTTCTATCCTACTCATTTCAATTCTGGCAGCTTGTGGCAGCGGCGGCGGCAAAGTGATCCCAATCGGTGAAGCGGTCGCGCCCAATTTTCGCGATGCCGATCCCGTTGATTTCAAAGGCCAGCGGCCTTCCCGTTATCCAGTTCATGGCATTGATGCGGCGCGGTTCCAAAAAAGCGTCAATTGGAAAAAAGCCCGCCGCAACGGAGTGAACTTTGCCTTCATCAAGGCGACAGAGGGCGGTGATCTGCTAGACTCAGCGTTCAAACAACATTGGCGCGGTGCAGGTCAAGCTGGCGTGGCGCGCGGCGCATATCATTTCTACTACTTCTGCACGACACCAGAGGTTCAGGCGCGTTGGTTCATTCGTAATGTCCCCAAGACCAAAGGCATGCTGCCCCCCGTGCTCGACATGGAGTGGAACCCCTTCTCACCTACGTGCGCGCATCGCCGCCCAACCGCAAATGTGGTGAAAGATGAAATGCGCCGCTGGCTCAAAATAGTCGAAGCCCACTATGGGCAACGCGCGATCATCTACACGACACCGCGTTTTTACAAAGAAAACGATCTGGCCAATTTTCGCGGCCCTGAATTTTGGCTGCGTACACCTGCGCAAACGCCGCGAGAGGCCTATCCCGGTCAGAGCTGGCGCTTTTGGCAGTATTCTTCCACTGGACTGATTGATGGCATCCAAGGTGAAGTAGACCTGAATGCATTTGCAGGAAGCCGCGCGGAGTGGAATGCATGGCTGGCAGCGCGGGCCGTTCAATAAGCTCAGCTAAGCGATCCCACCTTAAAAAGAAACCGCCGCGACACTAAGTGCTGCGGCGGTTTTCGTTTAACCATCCACGCGGATGGTTGTGTTCTTTGGGTCATATGGACTGTCTTCGACAATCTCGGCGTCCCACAACTTGTCAAACATTTTCACGCTCAGCTTTGTACCAACCTCGGCTGTCTCCGCCGAGACGTAGCCCATGCCGATGGACTTCCCAAAGGCAACCGAATACCCACCAGAAGTCAGGCGGCCAACGCGGGTGTCGCCGTGGTACAGCACTTCGCGGCCCCAAGGGTCTGCGTCGTCGGGCCCGTCGATCAGCAAGGTCACACATTTGCTGAGGATACCGTGGGCCTGCATTGCGTCCTTGCCGTGGCAGTCATTGGACAGGTCGACAAAGCGCGGCCGGTCGGCCTCTAGCGGGGTGGCATCGCGGCCGCGCTCATTGCCCAAAGCGCGGTAGGCATACACTCGCCGCAGCCAG
>ERZ1027208.515-NODE-515-length-14847-cov-17.343158_pt1 | contig 14847 bp, 16 predicted proteins | sample MGYA00520867_ERZ1027208 | MGnify/ENA primary metagenome ERZ1027208 (study PRJEB33311, sample SAMEA4378413) | marine metagenome | biome: Marine biome; feature: Fjord; material: Water | collected 2014-07-20T08:00:00Z/2014-07-... | depth 75 m ...
CTTCTACTTGCTCGCTCCCTACGGCGTCCTACCCTTCCCTCTTTGTCGGACACTTAAGATGGTATATATTAATAACATGAAAGACACAGAACCCACTTTACCCGAACGAATTGGGCTGCAAATCAAGCAGCTTCGTAAAACGTATTATCCCCATGATGACCTTGAAGGCTTTGCTTTACGTATCAGCGTTTCAAAAAATACCTATCAAAAAATTGAAGCCGGCAAAGGGAACCCCTCATTTACTACGCTTTTAGCCATCGCTTCATTATACGATATTGAAGACAACCTGCTAGCCGTATTCCTTAAGCCTAAATCCACTAATCTATTCGAAAGAAGAAGTCAGTCAAAATGAGTGAACTGGTTTCTTATTTCGACATCCATAAACAATTTCCTGATGGCTCAAGCACAATCCTTGGTTTTCTCGCCATTAGCCATACCAAGGAAGGCAGGATAATTGAACAGCAATTTCTCTATGAAACTGATTACCTGCTTAACCCAATGGCAACTGAAATAAGTCCTTTAATGCCCTTAACTAAAGCAGGCGTTCAAACATTCCCTTCCGATGGCAGAGCCTTTGTGGGATTTATTGACGACTTACTGCCAGACGATTGGGGTAAAAAGGTCATAGCCAGGCGTATCAATAAACGCCATGTGACCAACCTTATTGCTCTTAACTACATTGGTAAAAGTTCAAGCATTGGCGCATGCAAGATTACTCTAGATGGTGAGAACCCAGATTGGAGTGAAGGCCTTGAACTCAATAGAGCCCATAAAATCATTCAAGCACTGCACTCAGGCAATATAGAAAAACTTAGCCAAGAAGAACTTGAATATACGTTACTTGTGCAAGGCGGCTCTGCCATAGGCGGTGCCAGACCAAAAATGCTTGTGAAAGACGATGATGGATTCCCTTGTATTATCAAGCCCAATCAAGACTCAGATAAACAAGACATAGCCGCTTTAGAATGGGCTTCATTAGAAGTTTGTAGGCTAGCCAAATTAAAAACCGCTGAAGCCCATATTTATATTTTAAACGGGACAATCAAATCACTATTAATAAAGCGCTTTGATACAACACCAGAAGGTGGCCGTAAACAATTAACAACCATTAACGCGCTTCTAAAAGACCCAAACACCCAGTGCGATGCTTTGTATTACTCTTATGAAGATATCGCCAACTGCATTAGAAAATACAGCTGGAATGTTAAAGAAGATTTAAAGCAGTTATTCGGCGCTATGCTGATTAACCAAGCACTTGGCAACAGTGATGATCACTTGCGAAATTTTTCAATGCTCTCATGTGCACAAGGTTGGGAGTTAAGTCCAATTTATGACGTCCTGCCTCACTGGCCAATTCACTCAGAGCATGCCTGCACTTTCGATGGATCGGTTTACTTACCTAAACTTTCAGATGCTATAAACACAGGTAAAAAGCTTGGTTTAAATAATGCTGACACCTTATTTGTAATAAACAATGTCGCTGCGGCATTATCACAATGGGAAGCGTTATTAACCAGAAATGGGATTACGGACCAAGAAGTGCTTAATATACCAACAAGAACACAGACAAGGTAATTACCTGACAGAGTTGATTATCAATTAATCGCTCGTCAATCTGTATATTTGGTTATTCAATGCTGTGAAATAAAAGAATTTAATAAATTTATTTCTGCTCGTGAATACGTCTGGTATGCCTAACCTAAACACCGTTAAATGTAATCGCGCACAAAGTGCGCTCGTACGAGGGCAGTTTCTGCCCGATAAATTCGCACTAAATTTATTCTGATTCAGTGATGCATTCTTAATTCTTAATTCCTCCTACACAATTGACCATTCCTCTTTCAAGCGTCATGCTTGAATCAAATGAACAGATTTAATTTCCAAGGAAGAAACATGATAGGACGTTGCCTGTGTGGAGACGTAGAATATGAAGTCTCTGGCTTAAGTGGCAATATTTATCAATGCCATTGTTCTTTATGTCGCCAGCAAGGGGGTTCTTTCTCTAATAGCGGCACGATTATACCTAAGAGCCAGCTTAAATGGCGAAAGGGTCAAAGCCGTATTAAAGAATGGATCAAAGACACAGGATTTACTTCGAGTTTCTGTACAAACTGCGGTTCACCCACCCCTAATCTTTTAAGGCAGCTAGACTACTACTGGATTCCTGTGGGCAATCTTGAGGATGGGCCATTTAAAGTTGTGGCAAACCTTTGCCTTAATTCAAAAGCGTCATGGGCAACCGTTTCAAATAATGGAAAAGACTTTGAGTCTGTTCCTGATATAACCGATTTTATAACCTTGCTAGGCAATGAACCCAATGAATAAAATATGTTTATTATTAGCCTTTCTAACTTATTCCTCATTAGGGTTAAGCCAAGATAAAATAATCTATGATAAAGAGCTCACAAGTTTCGAATATCCATTCGAGGTAAAAACATTTGAGTTTGAATCTCAGCGCCAAATATTAAACATGCGTTACATGGACATCGGCGACAGCCTTGATAACAAAAAGGTAGCCCTGTTATTGCATGGTAAAAACTTTTCAGGTTCGTATTGGTCTCGCATAGCCACTGAACTGGTCAACAAAGGTTATCGTGTGGTGATACCTGATCAAGTTGGGTTTGGTAAAAGCACTAAACCTGAATATTATGATTATTCATTCGCACAACTAGGTTTAAATACAATCAGCCTTCTGACGCATTTAGATATCAAACGTGATGTTGTGATTGCTGGGCATTCCATGGGTGGCATGCTGGCCACTCACCTTTCATATATGAAACCTTCTTTGTTTAAACAGCTTGTATTGATCAATCCTATTGGACTAGAAAAATATTCTGATTATGTGCAAATACAAGACCCTCAATTCTTTTATGAAAAAGAACTCAAAAAAACAGAATATGGCGTTCGAAACTACCAAAAGAAAAACTACTACGATGGCAAGTGGACTGACGAATACGAAAAGCTCATCAATATACACATAGGCTGGTTAAACGGACCCGATAAAGCATTAATCGCTTGGAATAATGCATTAACTTATATGCCCATTTTTACAGAAGACATTGTATCCAAAGTGAAAGACCTTAAGGTTCCTACTGTATTAATCATTGGTACACGAGACACAACAGGCCCGGGCCGAGGTTGGAAAAAACCGGGGGTTGATTATAAGCTTGGGCAATACCAAAAATTGGGTAAGTCATTCATACAGGGATTCAAAAACACCGATGCTAAATTAATAGAACTTGAAGGACTAGGGCATCTTCCTCAGTTTGAAAACTATGGCGTGTTCTCTAAGGTTTTTTACCCCCTTTTTGACTGACGCCATTTTCTTTAACGTACAGCACATAAATTTCTCCTAAGGCGTCACTTCATGTTTTGATAACGCCTCTCCACTGAATTATATACCCATACATTTAAACCTACGCACACCCTTTCACATGGCCGATTCTGATCTACAATTACCTCACTAATACGGTATTGTTAGCCGCAATAATAACCAGAACGTAAGGCCGCTTAATTCATGAAAAAAATCGCCATTATTCTTTCCATATTGTTGATCGCCATATTAATTGCCGTACCTAAATTAGTCGGCTTTCAGGCTTGGAACATTCCTGCTGCCGTTGATATGGCCACAGGCATGGGCGCAAAACTGGCCTGCTCTAGTCGGTATGTGACGGGATTAAGTGAGCAGCAAGCTAAGGCCGATATTGTGTCGTACTCAGCGGCGGCTTCGTTGCTGGATCTAACATATGACAATCAATCTAAAACAGTGACAGCCACATTAAAAGGCATGGCCGAAAAACAAGCCAAATTTCGTGATGGCTTAGGCTGCTCTCTAGAACTGGGCGATACCACTGCACTTGATCAAGTTAGGGTACAAGAAATTAGTGCATCAGATGATGCATGGCCTGTGGGCGAAACCGTCACCACCATCAAGCCAGCACTGCAAACCGCATTACAAAACCAATTAAAAGATGACAATGAACAAGGCTTAAACACCCGCGCTTTATTGCTCGTGAAAAATGGAAAAATTGTAGCTGAATCGTATGCAGAGGGCTTTTCATCTGAATCTAAACTACTTGGCTGGTCAATGGGCAAAAGTGTCACGGCTATGATGCTGGGTCGCTTAGATGCCATCAAGGTGGTCGACTTCAAACAGACAGCGTTATTTGATCAATGGAAACATGATGATCGCAAGAACCTTAACTTGATTCACTTATTACAAATGAGTTCGGGCCTTGATTTTGATGAGCCTTATGTTCCCGGCAGTGATTCAACCAAGATGTTATTCACGGTTCCAAGCGCATCGGATCTGGCCTTAAAAAGTGAACTGACGCGTAAGCCATCAACCCATTTTTATTATTCGTCTGGCACAACCAACATACTGGCTCGCTGGTTATATCAAGAACTCGGCAGCACACCACAAGCCATGTTTGATTTTACCTACCAAGAGTTGTTTGCCCCTTTGTATATGGCACACTCAACGTTTGAAGGCGACTCGACAGGTGTATTAGTTGGCAGCTCGTATTTGTATGCTTCAGCTCGCGACTGGGCCCGCATGGCGCAACTATTATTAAATAATGGTGAATGGGAAGGTCAGCAGTTAATTTCATCGGACTGGATAGCCCAAGCAAGTGCACCTAACAACAGTGACAATGACAAACGCTACGGCTATCAGTTTTGGCTAAACGCGGGGCATGATGATTTACGCTGGCCAAATCTTCCAGCCGATGCTTATGCAATGCAAGGTAACCGCAGTCAGCGAGTGATGATGATACCGTCTGAAAACACAGCCATTATTCGTTTGGGGTGGACGACTGGCCAGTACCCAATGAATGAAAAATTTTCTGAGCTAATACAAGTTTTAAAATAATATTCCAATCCATTTTATTAGCTGTAAAAAACCTGCCTACACAGCACGTTTTTACCCCATATTTTTTCACAACGCACAGAAAAGTCAGCTGTGGCCTTAACCGTCAATCATCAGTCTTTTTAAGTCTGCTGATTGCGTTATAGTATTTGCCATACTTAATATTCATCGATGATCATCCAAATTGTGATCGTATGCGACCACAGTCATGGATGAATCGATTTACCTTGGGATTGACCATGATTAATAAGAACAAAAAAATCGTCATTGCAGGGGCAGGCAGCATTGGCTGTTATGTTGGCGGCATGCTGGCCAGTGGCGGTGCCAATGTGCATTTTTTTGCTCGCGAACGCATGGCCAATGACTTACTGAAAAATGGCTTGCACCTATCAGACTGGACTGGAAAGTCTGTGGATCTAGACAGCAAGCAATTTCAAGTCAGTACCGATGCCAGTGTAATGACTGATGCCGATCTAATTTTAGTGTGTGTAAAAAGTAAAGATTCCGCTGAGATGGCTGAAACCATTCAAGCGTCAGGCAACCAACACGCCACCATATTCAGTTGCCAGAACGGCGTAAGTAACGTGGCCTGCATATCCAATATTCTACCCGATCACACCGTTTTGCCTGTCATGGTGCCATACAATGTTGTGTACGAAACCGGCGGCAAGTTTCACTGCGGCACCGAAGGTGAATTGTACTGCCAACAACATGAGGCCGCCCAAGCTTTGCAAGATGCAGCCAAGCATGCGCATCTAGGCTTTGAACAAAAGCCTCACATGATGAATATTTTATGGGGCAAGCTTTTGTTGAATCTTAACAACCCGGTTAACGCGCTATCGGGCGTACCGCTAAAGCAGCAGCTAGAAACCCGCGGCTACCGCAAGGTGTATGCACAATGTTTGAAAGAAGGTTTGAGTGTATTGAAAGCCGCTAACATCATTCCAGGCAAGGTGGCCGCTGTGCCCGTCGGCGTGATTCCGCTTATCTTAAGTTTACCCAATTTTCTATTTAAACGGGTGGCACAAAAAATGTTGGCCATAGACCCAAAAGCGCGATCCAGCATGTGGGAAGATTTACAAAACAAACGCCCTGTTGAAGTGGACTACATTACCGGCGAAATCATCAAGCTAGGCAAAGAAGTGGGAATAAAAACACCCATGAATGCCCGTTTACTTGAATTAGTGAAACAGGCTCAGGATAATGGCCAAGGCAGCCCGAGTTTATCCGCTGCACAACTGGCCATTTAGACATTAAAATAATGTTTAGTTTTTATATCAGTTTTTGCTAACGAGTAATCCCATGTCTAACATCCCAAGCCAGATTAAATTTCACAGCAAAAGCCAAATGCTAGAGCTGGCTTGGAACGGTGAAGCATCTCAGCAAATATCCGCTGAACTGCTGCGCGTTTTAAGCCCTTCTGCCGAAGTACGCGGCCATGGCGTTGGCAACCAAGTACTGCAATTTGGCAAAAAAGATGTGCGCATCCTTAAATTAGAACCCACTGGTAACTACGCCCTTAAAATCACCTTTGATGATGGTCATGATTCAGGTCTATTTAATTGGGAATATTTAAAAGACCTGTGCGACAACACAGAGCAGCATTGGCAGGGTTATTTAGATACATTGAAGGCAGCAGGTAAAAGCCGTGATGCTGGCCAGATCGTATTTAAATCGGTGACTTAGCCATTCACCATCGGCCAGAGGGCTGGCCACGTAAGAGGCTGCCCTGCGCCCGATCTCATTTCCATCGCCATACCCCAAGTAAGATTGCGCGACCTGCCACACCATCGCCCAGAAACTGGCCTCCCACGAGTGTTCGATTCACGCTGCGTCATACCAGAAGTGAGGTTTAGCCTGTCCTGAGCCTGCCGAAGGGAACTATCTGGTATCCATTTAACGACAACCAAAATCCACAATGGATGGGAGTTACCTTCGGCGATCCGGATCAATTGGCTTCGCCGCTCTTCGAGTCCGCTGTGCGGGTCCGGGATGACGGAGCAGTTATCATCTTCTATTTAAGCCACACCATCGCCCAGAAACTGGCCTCGTACGAAATGAGATGAACCCAACCCTATGTGCCAAGATTAAAGTGAATACATCTGAATGCCTTTATATGGATACCCGCATGCGCGAGTATGACGGTATTACAAGATTCAACCGTCTTTGCTGTAAGTTAATATTTACAACCCTCCCCGTCATACCAGAAGTGAGGTTTAGCCTGTCCTGAGCCTGCCGAAGGGAGCTAGCTGGCATCCATTGCTTGGTACTCACAATTAAAAACTGCAACATGGATCCCGGATCAATTAGCTTCGCCACTCTTCGAGTCCGCTACGCGGGTCCGGGATGACGGTGCGGTTATCATCTTCTATTTAAGCCACACCATCGGCCAGGGGCTGGCATCGTACGAGATTTTCATTGCCGAATGCCGTAAATAAGGGGCGAACAGCCCAATAAAGCGGGTTTATTGATTTAAATCTTGAAACACCCCTGCCCTACCTATTTTGAAAAGCAATGAGTGCAGACATTCCTGTCTAACAAGGCTAAAATGTCGGCAATTTTTAAGCATTAAATTCAGGCACTCAATATGTCCGACGGCTCAAACAAGTCTAATCAAGGCGAGCACACTACTCACTTTGGCTACAAAACCGTTAACACGGAAGAGAAGCAAGAGAAGGTTGCTGAGGTATTCCACAGCGTTGCCGCTAAATACGACATCATGAACGACCTTATGTCGTTTGGTGTTCACCGTCTTTGGAAGCGTTTCACCATGGAATTCACCGGTGTGCGCAAAGGGGATCAGGTACTAGACATCGCGGGTGGTACCGGCGACTTGACCATGAAGTTCAGTGACCTTGTGGGCCCTGAAGGCAAGGTTGTACTGGCTGACATTAACGATTCTATGCTGAAAGTGGGTCGTGATCGCCTATTAGACAAGGGCTACAGCGGCAACATTGAAGTGGTACAAGCCAATGCAGAATCCCTGCCGTTTGCTGATAACAGCTTTAACGTGATCACCATGGCGTTTGGTTTACGTAACGTGACCAACAAAGATAAAGCGTTAAGCGAATTTAACCGCGTATTAAAACCCGGCGGTCGCTTATTGGTATTGGAATTCTCTAAAACTAAAAACCCTCTGCTAAGCAAGATGTACGATGTATACAGCTTTAGCGCATTGCCTATGATGGGTAAATTAATCACCAACGATTCTGAAAGCTACCGTTATTTAGCCGAATCGATTCGTATGCACCCTGATCAAGAAACCCTAAAAGGCATGTTTCAAGATGCTGGCTTTGCAAACTGCGAATACCACAATTTAACCGGTGGTATTGTGGCCTTGCATAAAGGTATTAAAGCCTAACAGCTAGGGTAAAAAAGCAATGGACAATACAGTTATTCAAGCAGGTTTGGCCAGTGCCGAAACCGCCATTAACAAAGCGCTGAAGTTTGACCCGGCTACACAGGCAAAGTTATCTGCCTTGTCACCTAAGGTATTGGCATTGCATTTTGAAAGCCCTAGCTTTTCAATTTATGTGCGCTTTATGGATGGCATTCAACTGCTTAGCCATTATGAAGATGAAGCAGAGGCGGCACTTAAAGGCCCTGTTTCGGCGTTTGTTAATCTTGCACGTAATGACGACAAACAAGCCGCTTTGATGCAATCTGATATTCAAATTCAAGGATCTAGCCAGCTAGCCCTGTCTTTGGCTGATGTAATGGGTCAGCTAGATGTGGATTATGAAGCCATGATAGCGGAACTAACCGGTCCGGTTGCGGCTCATATTATTGGAAAAAAAGTTAGAAGCCTGACCTCTTGGTTTAAAAGTACTGGCGACAAACTCAAACAAGATTCAGTTGAATATGTGCGTGATGAATTGCAACTTGCACCGCATAAACTTGAAGGTGAATCTCGATTTACTGATATCCAAATGATTAAAATGGATGTCGAGCGATTAGAAGCGCGCATTCAACGCTTAAAAAACACAATCTAAGTTCGAAAATAATAAAACCAATATTACTTACTAGGCCAACATCTATTTTATGATTCAGCTACGCCGCCTAATCACCATTCTTTATATTTTCAGCAAGTACCGTCTTGATGATTTTATTCCTGTTGCCTACTTACCTTGGTATTTACGTTTAGCCTTTTATTTGGCCCCATGGCGCTTAAACCCGCTGCCAAAACGTATTCCTAAAGAAAAGCGCTTGCGATTGGCCTTAATCGCTCTGGGCCCTATCTTTATCAAATTGGGGCAATTGCTTTCTACCCGCAAAGATTTATTAAGTGAGCCTTTGGCAATAGAATTGTCAAAGCTGCAAGACAAGGTGCCGCCGTTTGCTGAAAAAGTGGCCGTTAAAATTATTGAATCGGCTTTAGAAGGTTCTGTGGAGACTTTGTTTAAAAACTTTGATGCCACACCATTAGCCAGCGCCTCTATCGCGCAAGTCCATACAGCTACGCTACAAGATGACAGCGATGTGGTTATCAAGGTTATTCGCCCTAATATTCAGCGCACCATCAATAAAGACATCAAGCTAATGATGGTGGCTGCTAAGCTGATGCAAAAATACGCACAAGACGGCGAACGCTTGAAACCGGTTCAGGTGATTGAAGATTACGAGCACACTATTTATGGCGAACTGGATTTAATGGCCGAAGCTGCCAATGCCAGTCAGTTAAAACGTAATTTTAATGACAGTGAACTGCTGTACGTACCGGAAGTCCATTGGGACTACTGCCGTAAAGATGTCATGGTGATGGAACGCATATACGGTACGCCTATTGGAGACATTGACGCCCTAGTTGCCCGTAAAACCAACATGAAGGTTTTGGCCGAGCGAGGTGTTGAGATCTTTTTTCGCCAAGTGTTCCGAGACAGTTTCTTTCATGCCGACATGCACCCTGGCAATATTTTTGTGGCACACAACAATCCTGAAGCCCCGCAATACATCGCCATTGATTGCGGCATTGTGGGCACATTAAACGAAACCGACCAAGATTACTTGGCCCGCAATCTATTAGCCTTTTTTAATCAGGATTATCACGAGGTGGCCCGCTTACACGTAGAAAGTGGCTGGGTTGGCAGTGAGACTAAGATCAATGAATTTGAAGCCGCCATTCGCAGTGTTTGCGAGCCGATATTTGAAAAGCCTCTGGCTGAGATCAGCTTTGGCCAGCTGCTACTGCGCTTATTCCAGACGGCACGCCGTTTTAATATGGAAGTTCAGCCACAATTGGTGCTGCTGCAAAAAACCTTGCTTAACATTGAAGGGCTCGGTCGCCAGCTTTATCCACAGTTGGATTTATGGACCACGGCTAAACCACATCTAGAGCACTGGATGAATAACCGCGTTGGCCCAGCCGCTATTTGGAAAGAACTGAAACGCCAAGCCCCTGCTTGGATTGCTCAAGCCCCTAAAATGCCAGAGCAAATTCGTAAAACCCTGAACAATTTAGAGCATTACCCTGCTCAGCAAGCCAACCTACAGGCTGAAATTCAGTCTTTGAAGTCTGAAGTCATCAATCAAGCCACCCGCAAAAAGCACCGTGCTGTGGGCGTGATTGTAAGCGCCTTGGGGCTTGTAGGCTTACATACTCCGTATTTGTGGAGTTTTGAGTCCAGCATCTCACTGATCGTACTTGGGCTTGCATGGCTCTTGCTGCGTGGCTAGAAAAGCTTCAACCTTGCAATCCAGGGCATGTATTCGCTGCTCTTGGGTTGTTGAGTTATAATTAAAGCCTCTGCTTTATGTCGTATAGGCATCTATTTAAACTGCCTGTATTATGAACAACAGAAATACCGCCTCGGTTTAGTATTAAGGACTCTCAATGAGTGATGTGATTGACCAATTGGGTCAGATTTTACAAGAACGTAAGTCAGCAGAAGCGGATAGCTCTTATGTGGCCAGCCTGCATCACAAAGGCCTAAACAAGATTTTGGAAAAAGTGGGCGAAGAAGCCACTGAAGCCATTATTGCTGCCAAAGATGCTAAAACATCAGGCGATAATAAAGATGTGATCTATGAAACCGCTGATCTTTGGTTTCATACCATGGTTATGCTGTCACACTTAGGTGAAGACCCACAGGTGGTGTTAGACGAGCTGAAACGCCGTTTTAACCTGTCAGGCCTTGAAGAAAAAGCCAACCGCACAAAATAACGAGACCCGTATTATGAGCGATTGTATTTTTTGTAAAATCATTGATGGCGACATTCCTTGTAACAAGGTTTACGAGGACGAATACGTTCTGGCCTTTCATGATATTTCACCAAAAGCTGAGACTCATATATTGCTGATCCCCAAGCAGCACATTGTTAATTTAATGAGCATTGAAGAACAGCAATGGGATCTAGTGACCACAGTGTTAAGGTCGATCAATAAAGTGGTCGCGCAAGAAAATTTAGAAGGCTACCGCTTAATCACCAACAACGGTGAAAAAGGCGGGCAAGAAGTGTTTCATATGCACTGGCATATATTAGCCGGTAAAGATTTACCCGGATTTTAATGGGTTAATTCAATGACCTTAATCGGCTATTGTATTAATTAACAATGAACAGAACGTTTTACTCAAAAGAATTATCAGGAGAATAGTATGTTAGGTGGAATCAGTATTTGGCAGCTTGTTATCATTTTAGTGGTTGTGATTTTAATCTTTGGCACTAAAAAACTTCGCACATTAGGCGGTGATTTAGGCGGTGCTGTTAAGGGCTTTAAAAAAGCCATTAATGAAGAAGAGAAAAAAGCCACTGATTCACTAGAAGACAAAGCAAAAGATGCTCAGTTTTCTGAATCAGTAAAAGAAAAAGACGAAACTAAATAATTAGGCATCTGTTTAAATGTTTGATATAGGCTTTGCCGAACTATTAGTAATTGGTGTTCTGGGTCTCATTGTTTTGGGACCAGAAAGATTACCAAAAGCTGCGCGTACCGTGGGTTTACTCATTGGTAAAATGCGCAGAACCATGAGCGGCATTCAGCAAGAGATTGAACAAGAAGTTCGCAATCAAGAGATTCGTGAAAAACTTGAAAATCCCATGCACAGTTATTTAAGCGAAGACGAGCTTAAGCAACGAGAAGAAGCTGAAGAGCTAGACAAACTAGCAAACGGCGATGCCAGCGCAGATGACTACCGAGAATTTGGTGATCACCACCAAGATTATGAAAATCATGAGCCTGAAAATAGTATTTTAGGCGATGCTCATACCGGTCATGCCAGCGATTCAGAAACCGAACAATCCATTAAAGAGCCTAAGTAGTTCATGGCGAAAAAAAGCGAAGCCGAACAAACTAAAATGCAAATGGAACAGCCTTTGATTAGTCATCTAATTGAACTGCGTAATCGTTTGCTTAGAGTGATGGCGTATATATTGATTGTATTTGTTGGCCTGTATAGTTTTTCTAACGACTTATACTTACTGCTTTCAAAACCTCTTGAAGTTCTATTGCCGGAAAACTCAAGCATGATCGCAACGGGCGTGGCATCTCCATTCTTAGTGCCTTTTAAGCTTACGTTATTCAGTGCAGTTTTTCTGACTATTCCATTTATCCTGCATCAAGTATGGAGTTTTATTGCTCCAGGCTTATATAAAACAGAAAAACGATTAGCCATACCCCTTTTAATCAGCAGCATTATCTTATTCTATGTAGGCATTGCGTTTGCGTACTTGGTTGTATTGCCACTGGTGTTTGCCTTTTTTACCAGCGTTGGCCCTGAAGGCGTAAATTTTTTACCCGATATTAATAATATTTTAAATTTCATACTTAAAATGTTCTTTGCGTTTGGCCTAGCATTTGAAATCCCAGTAGCGACGTTACTGTTGATTCTATCGGGTGCAACCACTGCAGAAAGTTTAAGTGAAAAACGCCCTTATATTTTTGTGGCGTGTTTTGTTGTTGGCATGCTTGTTACCCCTCCTGATGTGATTAGCCAAACCATTTTGGCTTTACCCATGTATATATTATTTGAAGCGGGTATTTTCTTTGGGCGTATGATCAAGAAAAAAGAAGACGAACCAGAAGCGAATTCTAAAGACGCTTAAATACAAAAAGGCCCTATTAGGGCCTTTTTAGTTTTCTGCAGTAAATAACTTGACCAGACAGTTTGGGTTAAGTTATTTATGCTTTATCTGATTGAGCAATTACATAAAAAGCTTCTACAACCCTCATAACAATTATTCACTGAATTTAGTTTTCCTCTACCAGCACCCAGATTACATCTTGTAATTTATCATGGTAACTTTCAATCAATCTCGCTTTGACCTTGCTGTTTATTTCTTGGATGGTTTGCTGATTCAATGAACTTGAACTGCTCATATTCGTTGCCTTCTCGGTCATTAAAGACATGGATTTAATTTCTACCCCTTGGCGTGCTGCTAGCTCTAGGCGTGCTCGTGTCATGGCACATTCTTTCTGTTTGTATTTACCTAAAGCATGAGAACCGCAACTGCCAACGGCTTGAGTACGACCTGGGTTTTCCAACCAATTTGGTACTTGTGCAGTATTCTTTGTAGCGCATCCGGATAAAACACTTAATGATAATAAAAAAGTCCCAAATATTGCGATATTTTTCATACTTCTCTCTGGCAGGAATGACTATTTAGGGTTAAGGTTAGCCCACTGTAACTCTAAAATCCTTCAAGGAGAAGAAGATGGCCCTTACTCGTATTCTTGGTGTTAGCGCACTTACTTTATCTTTAACTGCATGTTTTGGTGGGGGTGCACAACAAGCCGCTGTTCCTGACTGTACTTTTCCAGATGCTCCAGCCATTGCTGCTCCAGGTTGGGTTTGTGATGAGCCTATTGAAGGCCTAGCGGTTTCGGCTGTTGGCAGTGCTGACAAATCTGGCGCTGGCATTAACTTCATGAAGCAACAAGCGTCTACTGCTGCTCGTGTACAGCTTGCTCAAATGATGAAAGTTCAAGTTCAAAACCTTGTTAAGCAATTTGCTGAAACAACCGGTGCTGGCGATGCTGAAACCGTTGATATGGTAAACAGCTCGGTAACCAAACAAATTACTAACGAATCACTTGTGGGTACTCGTATCTATAAGACTCGTCGCAGCCCAAATGGCGCACTTTACGTATTAGTTGGACTGGATGATAACGCTGCATCATTAATTAATGAAACTGCGCTTAAAACGTCTATGAACAACGAAAAAGCGATGTGGCAGAAGTTTCAGTCTAAAAAAGGTCATGACGAACTAGCAAAAGAAATTGCTAACATGAACGCTAACTAATCTTATTTTTAAGATTAGTTAAAAAGGTCATGTACCATTGAGCAATTAAGCAAAAGAAATTGCTAACATGAACGCTAACTAATCTAATTATTAAGATTAGTAAAAAGGTCATGTACCATTGAGCAATTAAGCAAAAGAAATTGCTAACATGAATGCTAACTAATCTTATTATTAAGATTAGCTTGAAAAACCGACCTTAATGGTCGGTTTTTTTATGCCTGATGATTCGGTTTTTTATTTCTCTCATTTATCCTTTTTAATAACTCCCTTAGTTTCACCTAGCACTCTCTACTACCACGACCACAAAAAATAGCGGTTTACACATATTTTCTCTTACGGGACCCGTTTTGGGCGATTCATTTACCTTACCTACTCGTTAAGGCAAACGTCCATTCATGTTTATAGTTTCATATTATTTATTATCAGCGTTGAACATGGATACCAGATAGCTCCCTTCGGTAGGCTCAGGACAGGCAACACCTCACTTCTGGTATGACGGTGAGATTGATCATCACACACATGCTCTCGAAGTATTTCACCCACTCGTACGAGGCCAGTTTCTGGGCGATTGTATTGTGTGTGCCGAACATGGATACCTGATAGTTCGTTCCTCACCTCTGGTATGACGATGAGGTTGAGGCTGACTATCGTTGCAGACATTACTTTGACCTCGAAGTATTTCATCCATTCGTACGAGGCCAGTTTCTGGGCGATTGTATTGTGTGTGCCGAACATGGATACCT
>ERZ1027208.518-NODE-518-length-14796-cov-11.158673_pt1 | contig 14796 bp, 10 predicted proteins | sample MGYA00520867_ERZ1027208 | MGnify/ENA primary metagenome ERZ1027208 (study PRJEB33311, sample SAMEA4378413) | marine metagenome | biome: Marine biome; feature: Fjord; material: Water | collected 2014-07-20T08:00:00Z/2014-07-... | depth 75 m ...
TTCAAATTCAACAGTGGTATGCTCCAGTTGAAAACAGTCCAATCGTTTAGCAATTTCGTTTTTTAAGTCTATCTGTGCCTCCTGATCAACCACACGATCCAACACCAGATGAGCGGTTAATACGTGGCGTTCTCCGTCGAGAGACCACAAATGCAAATGATGGATTTCTTTCACCTTATCCAAGGCTGATAACTCTTGGAATATATTCTGACGCAGTCCTTTGTCTGGAGTGGCTTGTAAAAATAGACGCACCGTTACAACGATATTCTTCGCCACATTAAATAGAATAAACAGCGTAAAACCAATGGAGAGAATCGGATCCAATATTGGCCAGTCAACAAACAACAACACAATGGCAACAATGAACACGGCAACCCAACCAAGTACATCTTCTAATAAGTGCCAGTTTAGGACGCGTTCGTTTAACGTCTTTCCGTGGCTAAGTTTATAAGCCGCATAGCCATTAACAACAACACCAAGAATTGCCAACAATAACATGCCTTGTGCGTTAGGCATTTCAGGATTGGCAAGCCGCGGAATCGCTTCGGTCAAGATCCATAAAGAACCGGCAACCAACACCGCTCCATTAATGAGTGCGCCTAATAATGAAAATCGATGATAACCATAGGTAAATGCGCTATCGGGATCTTTGTCACCTAGTTTGTTCAGCAGCCACGCCAAACCAATTGACAGACTGTCTCCTAAATCATGAACTGCATCCGCCATAATAGCGGTACTGTTCGTCAGCCAACCACCGATAAATTCGATAATGGTAAAACAAACATTTAATACAAACGCCCATCCAATTCGCTGGGATGATGCCTGAGAATGATGATCGTGCATTATTTAAGCCTCAATTTTTCAGCTCAACGGCTAATGAAAAGCGTATGGGTGTTGGCTAAGAATACACTCAAGAGCATAGTCCAAGGTCAACACCCAAATTCCGCACCCCAGTTCCTAGTGCATATCTGACAACTTACCCTTAGAAAACCAAGCATAAAGAACCGGCAATACAAACAGCGTCAAAAATGTTGCCGTAACCAAGCCACCCACAATCACTGTTGCCAGTGGTCGCTGGATCTCCGAGCCAACCCCGTCGGACATTATCATTGGGATGAGCCCAAGTGCTGCTACAATTGCGGTCATCAGTACTGGACGAAGACGTGATACGGCACCTTCAAAAACGGCCTGCTCGACGGGTTCATTGCTAAACTCTAAGCGTAAATTAATCGCTTCAACCATCACCACTCCGTTCAGCACTGCGACCCCAAACAACGTAATAAAACCGATGGAGCTAGGTACCGATAAATATTGCCCGGACAAATATAACGCAACAATTCCTCCGATCATGGCTAATGGTAAATTCACCAATATTAGTAGCGCCTGGCCAACCGACGTAAATGCAAAATAGAGAATGAGTGCAATCAATCCTATAGACAAGGGTACTACCACCATCAAGCGCTGCTGAGCTCGTTGCTGGTTCTCAAATTGTCCGCCGATATCAACGGAGTAGCCTGGTGGCAAATTGACTTTCTCATCAATAACGGTGCGAATGTCCGCCACTACACTACCCATATCACGCCCTTGGACATTAGCTTGAATCACCACTCGTCGTTGCACGTCATCACGGCGCACCTGAGGAGGCCCGGACTCAATGGTAATCTCTGCCACATCACCTAGCCGAACCCAAGCCCCAGTGGGCGATTGCAGTCGCAAATCAGCGATACTTTGCTGGTCTTCTCGAAACTGTTTGGCAAGACGGACATAGATATCATAACGTTCATTACCGTTAATAATTTGCCCGGCTTCTACACCACCAAGACCGTCACGCACCACAGCCATCACGTCTCCCACTGCTAACCCATAACGCGATAATTGACGCCGATTGGGTTTTACGACAAGTTGTGCTTCGCCGGCAATTTGCTCCATGGCAACGTCACGAGCACCTTCCACACTTTGCACAGCTTGCTCAATGTTTTGCCCCATCTGTGCTAGTACATCCAAGTCAGGTCCAAATAGCTTGATCGCCAATTGCGCTTTTACGCCCGATAACAATTCATCCACCCGGGTGGCAATGGGTTGAGAGAAGTTAAGTAACAATCCAGGGAATTGCTCCAACTTTTCTTCCATCAACGCCTGCAGCGCTATACGATTCGTTGCACTGACCCATTCGCTAGTGGGCTTTAGACCAATGTATATTTCGATATTATTGACTGGTTCCGGGTCGCCTCCAATTTCAGCTCGCCCGATTCGGCTTGCGGCGTAAGTCACCTCAGGGAACTCCAACAACATGGCTTCCAGTTTTGGCGCGACCTCTAATGCCGTATCCAAACTGGACGATGGAGCTAACGTTGCACGTAGGTTAATGGTGCCTTCTTCCAGCTCTGGTACAAATTCGGTTCCCAAATAAGGTACTAGCATCAACGCGGCGACCAAGAGCCCCACCGCACCCGCCAACACGAACGGCTTACGTTTCATTGCGATACGCAAGGCAAACCGATAGCCCTTTTCCAACACCGATACGATAGGGCTGGTTCTAACCTTAATGCCTCGTTGAAAGAAGTAGCTAGCCAATGCGGGTACCACAATGAGCGACACCGCCAATGACGCCGCCATCGCAATCATGATACTCACTGCCATCGGTTGGAACAGTTTGCCTTCCACGCCTTCCAAGCTAAATAATGGTGCAAATACCACCATAATAATGGTGACAGCAAAAAAAACCGGCTTAGCAACTTCCCGAGCCGCTTCTTGAATACGTAAGCTCACCGAAGTGTCATGAGCAATGTCATAAGGATCAGTATCATCATTGGGCAAGGATTTAGCGTGTTCATGATCATGTCGCTGATCAGGGTGGCTGAGATGTTTGAAAATATTCTCCATCATCACCACCGCACCATCAACCATCATTCCAATAGCTACCGCCAAACCACCCAGAGACATTAGATTGGCGGATAACCCGTTGTAGGCCATTACGCCCAACGCCATACCCACTGACAGTGGGATGGAAATCAGCACCAATAAAACAGCACGAACATTCAGTAGAAACAACACTAAGATGATGACGATAAAAACAAAGGCTTCAACTAATGCTTTGGCAACCGTCTGCACCGCTTGCTCAATTAAATCAGCTTGATCATAAATGGTTTCAAACGATACACCCTTAGGGAGTGCTTGCTGGATAAGTTCGACACGCTCATTAATACCGTCAATGGTGGCTTTGGTATTGGCTCCCATACGCTTTAGCACAATACCTGAGACCACTTCACCTAACGGGTCCATTTTCCCATTTGCGTCTCGACGGGTCATCGTAACTGCACCCTGGCGAATCTCACTACCCAGTTCCACGGTGGCGATATCAGCCACACTAACAACAGCACCATCTATTGTTTTAAGGGGGATCTGACGTAATTCTTCTAACCCTTGCTTATCATGACCCAGCCAACCAACACCACGAATCACCAGTTGTTCCTGGCCTCGATCCATATACCAACCACCGGCATTTTCGTTGTTGCGCTCTAGCGCATCAACCACATCGGATTGGCTCAACTGGTAAGCGAGTAGACGTGCAGGGTTGATATTAACCTGGTATTGGCGCACATCGCCCCCAAATGACAGAACATCAGTCACCCCATCCACGGGCATAAGCAATAACTTCACCACCCAGTCATTCAGACTACGTAACGCCATGACGTCATAGCCTGAATCAGCATCTGCCAATAACAAGTATTGATACACTTGTCCAAGCCCAGAAGTATTGGGGCCAATTTCTGGAGTGCCAACACCTGAGGGAATCAGCTCTTTTGCTGATTGCAGCCGCTCGAATACTAACTGTCGAGCAAAATAAATATCAGTCCCTTCCTTGAATACGACGGTAATACCCGACAATCCTGTTTTGGAAATTGACCGGACCTCTTCTACATCAGGCAATGCATACATCACTGCCTCAATGGGAAAGGTAATCAGTTGTTCTACCTCTTCAGAAGCCAAACCTGGTGCTTCGGTATTAATCGAAACCTGAACATTGGTAACATCTGGAAACGCATCCAGGTTAAGTTTTGGAATAATAAAAATAGATGACGCTGTCAGCGCCAATAGGCCAATCACCACTAATAACCGGTTGGTAACTGACCAGTCAATCAAACGATTTAACATGATCTTTCTCCTGCCCGTGGGCATGATGTACTTTCAGGTTTAGTGGTTATGCGGGTCGAAACCGCCTTTGGCGATCTGTGAAGCCACAAAAAATGCTCCCTTAATAACGACACGTGTACCAGGTTTGATGTCAGAGATTTCACGCCATTTTCCCAATGATCGACCTAGCTCAACTTCCTGAGCTTTAAACTGACGGGGTTCGCTCTCAACAAAAACCGTCCAATCACCATCGGCGCTGCGCATTAACGCAGCCTCTGGTACCGCTAATACCGGCGTTTTGGTGGCAAAGGAAAAGAACACATCAGCAAATAGCCCAGGGTGCAGTTGATGAGATTCATTGTTTACCAAAAGTCGTACGACCCGTGTGCGAGTGACGGGGTCTATGGTGTGTGCTTCTTGACTTACCTCAGCGCCAAACCATTCGCTACCAACCTTTACATTGGCGTGCGTGCCCACGGGTAATACCAGCTGGGCAGCGGGTGCAAGACGCGCTTCGACCCATAACGTTTTTTCATCAGCAAGTTCCATCAACGCCTCGCCTGATGCCACCCGTTGGCCTTGATGAAAATCATCAGACAATACCGCGCCGTGATTGACCGCAATCAACGTGTATTCCCCTAGGATTTGCGTTTGATTTGGCTGTGATCGGGTTGTTAAAGATTGAATGGCATTTTGAGATAACCCATATGCCGATAACCGCCCCAAGGCAGCCTCATATTCCGCTTGAGCAGAGACATAACGTTTATCCCCAACCGCTTTACGGCCCAATTTCTTCGCCCGTTTCCATTCAGCGTTAGCAACACGATAGACGGCCTGTGCATCCGCAACCGTTTCGCTAAATAACGTCACTAAGGCTTGCCCTTTTTCGACATGATCGCCCAATGCTGCATGGCGACTTATCACGATGGAGTCCACTCTGGGGGAAACCAAATAACTCGTGTAGCCATTGGCTTTGATTTCACCGGGTGCATACACTTGATAATCCATGGCGCGACGTTTAAGAGGCTCTACGCTAATATTTGCGAGCGCCTGTTGTGCTGAAGATAGCGTTACTCCTTCGCTTTCTTCATTATCGCCGTGGTCGTCACCATGGCCATCATGTCCTCCTTCAGATTCATGCTCTTCTTCGTGACCATCATGTCCCTTTTCGGCTTCGTGCTCTTCTTCATGGTCATCATCTCTCCCCTTAGAATCATGCACTTGCTCATGTGCCTGTTCATCATGAGCATGGCCTTGTTCTGCTGCGACCCCTTGGGATAGTGTCATTGTAGTGGTAAGCGTGGCAATCAATAGTAGTGATTGTTTCATCATAATTAACTCAATTTTGTTATCACATTGGCTGCAATGCAGCGTTAATTTTGCCGGTCTGGAATAACCATTCAATTTGGGCTAATTGGAACTGTTCGCGTAGCTCTATGCCACTGGCGCTTCCCTCTGTTAGCTGTTGTAAGGCAAGCAGGTATTCTGTTGTACTCATATCGCCACTTCGCCACTGTTTTTCAAGTAAATTTTGGCTACGTTCACTGCGCCCAGCCATCAGATCTTGCCAACGTTTAGCCCGCTGTTGATATTCCTGTAAAACATCATAAGCCGCCCGGATCGCGTAGTGTTTTTTACGCCTTATGGCCTGGTATTGCGCTTCTGCTGCGAGAGCTTCTTGATGGGCCGCTTTTTCCTCCGCATTAAAATTATTTCTAACGTTAAGGGGAATCGAGAAGGTTAATGCCAATACATTTTCATCGTCAGTCTTACCACCTGCAATACCGAAGGTGGGATCTGCCTTGGCTTTTTTACTAGCCAGTTCTGCCATCTTTTGTAGTCCATCCCATTCTGCACGAGCTGCCATCACCGCAGGATGCTCATCTTCCCACTTGGGGATTTTGATGGAATTCTGGGGTAACCCCCTGTCGATTAGCCATATTCGTTCAGGTATTTGAGCAGACTCTGGAGACCAGTCCGGCAATAACTCTCGTAAATGCGCTCTTTCTTGTTTTAGTTGAGCCAGAGCTTGTGCCGTTGTATTAAACGTTTGCGATAAACCCAGCACGGTTAGCTCTGCGTCTACCTGACCCAAATCTCCTGCTCGTTGGCGCTCCTTTACCAAATCTAGCAAGGTGCCCAATTGATTCTCTTGCTTTAGAGCAAGTCGTGCTTGGTGATTTGCTGCATGCCATTTAATGAGCGCCTGCAGTGACTGCGCCGATTGTTGCTGCACGGTCAATGTAAAGTCGTATTCAGCCGCGCTTCGATTGGCGTTAGCCATCTGTTTACCTATACCCCGTTTGTCTCCCCAGTCGACGGTCTGATTGATGCCCACTTGGTAATTATTAGCATCTCCTTCTCTTTCAAATTCGGTTTCAAGCTCAGGGTTATATAACGGTTGCTCAAGACTGTCTGCGATTGAGAAAGCGGCATTCATTTTCTCCTTGGCAGCAACAACCTTAGGATGCTGATGGACCTGGTTCTGAAACCAGCGTACCCATAATGAATCTGAGGAATCTGAGGAATCTGCCATCGCAACCCCTGGCAAATACAGGGCACACAGGCACCCAAAGACTAAGCGTTTCGATAACGCAATCATAAAGACGTCCTTTTAATTTAGAGACTGATTAATAAAGTAGGTGTTTCTATAACCCGTGTTTAACGAGCGATGTTAACGCTGTGCTCTGGGCCTGAAGAGGGGCCGCTCTCATTGTTGTGAAATGCAACCTTAACAGTCGAGTTTGGCGGCAGTTTATCCGTAAAATTTGCGGCAAAACGGACGCCACCTTTTTGTTTTTTCTTATGTGTCAATATTGCAGGGGTATATTTGGACGTTGTTTCGGCAAGTAGCTCACCAGAAGGCGAATACGCAGCAATATCAATGTGGCCATGAGGAAGCCCAAAACGGTTGGTAGCGGTCATGCGACCACTCACGTGAGTGCCTTCTTGACGGGAAGAGACCATTACTTTTTGGATTTTCCAGCGGTTATCGTCTTGTTTTACAACTTCTGTATTGTAGGTTTCATTTGCGAAAACAGGCGCAGCAGCAAGCGTGCTGAATAGCATTACGGTAAGAAATTTCATGGAGGTTCATCCTAAATATCAAATAAGTCGAGGATCAAAAGTGCGTCTTTTGAAGAAAAAAGGGTGAAAGCGTTCGACTAAACGATGGGAGGACGAATATCAGGGGAAACTAAATATGAACGGTAAAGGAGGTGAGTTACAAAAAGATGATCTGTAGACTTACCTATATCTAACCCATTAGAACTGGCTGTAAGAGCAAAAAGCGACAGGCCATGGCAGTGGCAGCAATGGTGGCAATCATATTGACTAAGAGAGGGTGTGCTTGTTTGCTGATTATCCTGATTGTTAACGACAGGTGTCGAATCATGCTCATGTTCAAATTCAAGATGTTGTGTACCCTCTTGATGGGACTGGTGCGCGTCAGCAATAGCAACCACTGATTGCATTGCAATCAGTGCGACTAGCATGTACGTCAACCATTTTTGAATCATGAATTTTAATCTGCTTAATGTTAGATCTATATAGTTTAACCAAGTTGCGTGTATAGACTAGCAAACCCAGTCATAGTTCCAAAGCGTTTTTTCATATTAAGGGGCCATGTGAAGATAAGGTACCTATCCATGAGCATTCATTATCGCAGTACTCAACACTAAAAATCACGGTTTTCGAGCCACAAAATTGTCTCATCGCGCTCAAGCGGACCTTGTCTGGCAGATCCAATTTGATGGTTGTGAATGCGCTCCTCATGGATTAGAGCGATTGAAAGAAAAACTCTCCGGCTTCATGACCAGCATAGCGAACCGGGGCATACTCTGGTACTTGATCGTGGTTTAATTCTAATGCTCGACGTCGTACTTTACTAAGAACGTTGCGGTATATAGCATGACCCTCAGTAATTCCTTCGATTTGGTTGAGTACCGATAAGAAGGCTTGAGAGAATATCGAGTGGCCGCTACCACCACCATCAAGCACAGGGGCCACACCGCCGGAGGTGAGTACCGTTCGAGCTCGTGCTTTTGACATGATTTTTATCCATTCGTCCTGCGCCTCTTCGGTCATCACTTCGTTAATGCGTGGTACGGATGCCATCGACAGTGTTCCGGCATAACAGGAATCGGCGACCACTAAAACATGCTTCGCTGGGATGGTGTTAAGAATGTCTGAAATGGATACATTGGATATCCAATTTGCTGTACTACCGGGTTCTGCGTCGACAGGGAGCCAGTATCCCCGGCTATTAACGTCGTCCAGCTCTCCATGACCGGCATAGTAAATAAGCAAGTTGTCACCTTTAGTCAGTTTGGTTCGTAACGTGTTTAACGCTGATAGGATGTCGTAACGCGTGGCATTCAGTAGCAGGATGGTATCGAATCCAAATTTTTCGCGCAAAATTTCCTCTGTTTCCGTGACGTCGTTTTTTGGGGTTACAAGATCTGGGTAATACGCATAGCGATTGTTGCCAATGATCAGAGCATAGTACTTTCCTAAGTTAAGGTTTGTGCTGGTGCGTATCGCTGCTGTGTAAGATTCTCGTACAGATTTTCCAAGTTGTTTCTTCGCCGTCACCAATGAAAAATCAAATGTGACGCTACGACCCTTTTTATCGATGGCCTCCATTGTGACAGAAGTACGAATTGCATTCATCGGTATATTCACCCAAAACAAACTGTAATCGTCGACTTGGGTTGGCTTATCATTCACCTTAAAACCTTTTATGCCCGAGGACGCTTTTATTTTTCCCACAATTTCTTTTTCTTTGGTGCCAGCCCTCAGACGTATGGTGGGAACGCCACGCATTAAGGCCATAGGAGGGTCAATTATTTCGATGGAAGGAGCGTTGCCATTTGCGGCAACAAGGCGCTCGGATTGATTAATGTCTTCACTGGCGCTTTCTATATCATTCGACATGCTCTCGGCGTCATAGGTTAATGTCGCAAGGTTGGATTTTTCTGCGGCCACCTCGGCCTTCGCTTTTGATAATGAAAGGCGAAGGGCTTTTATTATTTCTCTGCTTTGTTCATGAATGGCTTTTGATTCTTGGGCGAAAAGTTCATGTTCTTTTTGTTTCTGTGTGTTTTTTGCTTTATTTAGCAATAACTTTCTGTCTTTAAGTTCTCGTTGCGTACGAGCTAAACGTGACCGTAACGACTCCAGTTGTTCGTTTTTGGAACGCACTACCTCTTTTAAGGTATCCAATTCCTTTTGGGCATTAGAATTAACGGTCACCGTTGACGCATAAAGTAAGTCGTCATTTTTCATGCCTGATGCGCGTCGATACCAGTTGAGTGCTATGGCTTTGTCTTGAATGACACCCAAGCCTTTCTCATACAAGTTACCGAGATTAATCTGGGCTCTAGAAAAGTGTTGTTCTGCAGCTTTGGTATACCAGTTAACTGCCAGGGAATAGTCTGGTTGCAGACCGAGTCCCTTTTCGTAAATTTCGCCCACATACGTTTGAGCTTCGGGGTCACCAGACTGCGCGACGGGCAACCATATTTTTAACGCGGTAGCATAGTCCGCTCGGTCGAAGGCGACATATTCTCCGCCACGAATCTCGCAATCTGTGGCGTTAGTTTTTATGGGGCGCCTTGCAGTTAAATACGTGGAATAGCTGCCAAGCTTTCGAACTTGGCCAGGCAACAAACAGTCAATAACGAGCAGGTCATCAGCGTTGCGAGCAGCTTCCTTGGGGATATCAATATTACTCTTGAGCACACAGCCAACAAGCAGCGTGACTCCAAACGCGATGCTGCCAGTGATATAGGTGCGAAATGATTTACATTTCATAATGGTAGACCTCTTTGCCGCAGATTAGAGACGCCCAATATTTATAGTACAGTATATAAAGTGTTGGTCGGAGCTCATAACAAAAATTTATTGCTCCTTTGGAGGTTCCGGTGTGGCATTGTGCCTTCGATTCAGAACTGGCTAGGTTCCTGCGCATAGGTCAAACCGTCGTAATAGTTATAGGCCTTCTGCTAAACCGATTTGTTTCAGTATCAAACGTTACAAACGATTGAACACTTGTCGGTACTCGTTAGCCCTCACAATTTCTACCCTAGAGGTGAATTCCAGGGGGTATCCTTCTCCTAGTGTTTTAGCGTTACAGCACGGGCAAAAGGCATCTCGCCAGGGGCCGTAGTCAGTGCACCATTCAAGGAATGAGAAATGATATAAGGTGTTAGACGTTTCTCATCGTCCACTTGATAGTGTGCGGCTTCCTGTTGTTCCCACTGAGGGTTAGCAATTCTGGTTAGCGGTACAGCGGCTCCATTGCTAAAACCAGCAGAAGAAAACCCACCATCACTCTCAAGATAGCCTTTGTAATTAGATTGGGGATAGCTAGGTTGTAGGGACAACCCCGTTGCTACTATGGGGTTCTCGGTAGGACCAGGATTATTGTCGGGCTGTTGAGCCGTCTGCCAACCAAAAACAACCAGCGCCGACACCGACGCGGCAATAGCAACATTTGCCAACGACTCAAAACCAACGTTATGCCAGCGTTTTTTTGTCACCGTGGGTTCGAGTTGATCGGTACCAACATCAATTTCAACGCTGGGTTTGGACTTAATGGCTGTTGAAAAACTCGCCGACATATCTACATTCTTATATAAATGTAGATCCTTGTTTCGCATTTCATTTATCAGAACTGAACGTACAATATGATAACGGTTCCATTTTCTACCCAGCGAGTCATCTTTTTCTAAAGACGTCAAAATCCTGCGTAGTTCCAGCGCACTATTTTCACCATCCATTAATGCCGATAGCGTTTCTTGAGTTATTTTACTCACGCCATTTTTCCTCTTTAATTATCCAATGAGCGTGTCTAAAACAGGGTGAATGTGCGAGACATCTGCAACAACACATTCACTCACGTTACTATCAGTTAAGACCGTAAAATACTCAAACTGTTCCCGCTTTACCCATCTTAAAGTGATTCGTTCAGGCATCAAAAGCCATTAATACACGTCATCTACCAGTAGACATGTCGCCAGAGATGATGTGAGGTTGTGTAACCGAATCTGTGATGTGTTGATAGATATTGATAATATTTGCAGGTACTAAGAACGCCGTTGTTGCACACCCTAACGGTTTTTAGCGTTCAGCTTCATGGATGTTAAATTCGAAACGCCCCGAACGACTACACAAGCAACCGAATAAATTCGCTTTTCCCAAACGGGTGCTCTGTATCAATCAACCCCAGTTCATTCAATTCTATGGCGATAGGCTTAGATGCTAACAATATTTCCTCTAATCTATCTTTAGCGGTGACTACTTCTCCACTGATCGAATCATTGACGGTATCCCCATCCGCAGAATCGTCCTCTTTATTACCCTGAGTATCATTAGTCTTTGAGGCTGTTGTATTGGCATCATCTTCCCTACCTATTGATTCCTTATTATCAGAGAGGGTTAACGTTTCAGTTTTGCCTTCTTCAAGCGCTTTTTCCTCTTTTTCTTGCTCCTTCTCCAGTGCATCTCTAAGCCCAGCAAGTGCATCAGACTCCAGTAATCCCACCTGAGACAATGTGACCCTATCCTGTATCGCTGATGACATGGGGATAAAAGAGGCTGTTTGTACAACACGAGCCTTCTCAATAGTTACCTGCGGGGTATCTGTTACCCGGTTTGTACCAATAGATATTTCACCACCCGTTGCAGAAATGAACCCATCTGAACTTCTTGTAAATTGTAGATTCAGAGACTCCGCGTATTTTTCTCCCTCGACGGCCTCATGAATTCGTTCGCCTTGATAACGCGCCTTTAATTGCCGAATAATAAGAGCATCTTCTTTTTCTTGTTCAATCGTCTTTTCTTGATCACTTTTGTTTTTGTCATTAACCGTTGATTGCTCACCGAAAGGTAGCTGATTCGATGGATTTTCATCTGAAGATATATCCGTTAGGTTTAAACTTGACGAACTGCGCAAATGAAATGTGCTGTCTTGCTCAACATCAGTATTATCGATTTTATTGGCAAGTCGGATATCAGAATGCAAAACGGAACTTTGCCCTGGCGAAGGCTTTGCCACCAAAGGATCAATAGCCGTATATGTTTGTATGACTGGATTAATCAACATCATATCCCTATTTAGATTTCGATAAATTTCAAGATTCCTATGATTATCGACGAAGAACCTTTATAGAAAGCAGTGCTTTTAATTTTACAGACTTACACATATATCAGTGGCGAGAAATTCGTCACACAGAGTCCTCCTTCTAAGTATAAATGAGCCAAATCCAATGTATATTGATTACTCAGATCATTGCGCTATAACCTAATAGTCAAAATCATATAGTTACAGTATCCATCAATACTTCGGGAATCATAACCCTTTCAAAAACTACACTCGAGTACTGAGAATCACTTGAATCACGTGCCGATAATGCATTCTTTGTCGTGGAATGCTGCCAACTAAGGATCTTCATAAAAATCAATCTCTTTGATAGCTCCTATTAACATTTCGTGTTACGGGTTATTTCTCTTAACATTTAATTCTTCCCAAAGAAACGCATCGTCAAAGTGGCGGCGACCAATAAATCCGACGGCATGGTTGCCTTTTTGTCTCATGGCTCCAGCATTCACAACCCCCGATGGCCATAAAAACCAGCGTTCTTTTCGCGCCGACTGTTCAACAATTCCAACGTCACCAAATAAGTTTTTTTACACCTCATTGCCCTTAATTGACTAAGCCCGTCATAGGAGGTGGAGAGAGGTGTCAATATCTAGGTCAAAGAATAGCGGTAACTCCGTTGACGAGATGCTCGTGTTGGTTGTAGTTCCCCAGGTAAATACACTTTGTGGTAACAGCCACACTGGTGGATGCTGTCATATACCAATGGTTGACCTTGTGTATCTAACGTTACGCGCCAAATGATGCCATCCAGATCGCCTGCGTAGATGTCATAATCAGTTTGTGGTTGTCTTTCTGGAAACCAAAACCCATATTCAATTGCAATAACACATTGCCCTTGTGACGTGTGTAAGAGGTAAATGTATAGGTTTGGGGTTCTAGCGTGTCAACCCAGAGACGCCCGTCTTGTCTCCATTTAGGGGAGCCGATTTGATCACCTGTATTGCTGTTTTCCAGTGAAAGATTCGGGCTGAAATGAGAAAATATCTGAGCTAAAAATGTTTTATCGATAACCGGATGCCTATCCATACGGGGTTTCTTAGAGCGCATCCGGATGATGCTAATATTAACAATATTGCTAGCGCCGCAAGGTACGGCCTGCGAGTAATCTTCGTTAAATAAATAGAGACTGGGTTCATTTTATAAAATCGACAATTAGTGATTGTAAATTTGAGGGTGACGTTTATATGTTGTTGTTCGCTCCTCGGTTAGTCAGCCGTGACAAGGCATAACTGGCGGGATCAATGTGGCTTTGATCGGTTATTTCTATCTGTGATCCGCTAATGGTTCTTACCATTCTTTTTGTCCTTTTGTAATGCAACTAAGATCCGGCCAATATGATGTCATTAAATTTTCTCTGTCATGAATGTTGTTCGTCCTGGTCTATGGATTCAAGGATTGGGCATCCATCTGAACTAGCACCACACAGATTGGTCAACAATCGTAACTCATCTCCGGGTCCAGTGGAAGAAACACCAAATGTGACCAATCTGAATTAATTACTCAATTAGTTGCAGGACGAACCAATAGTGTTTCCCAGGTTGTTGGCAAAAGTACAGCCCCCCTAATAGCCAATTAGTGATCCTGGATCATATTAAACCTTCCCAAAACTTTTGATAAGCCATCTAAGGGATGTGCCGATAGATGGGAAACTTAAAAAGTGAACTTGTTGAGCAAAGCGTCTTAGCCGAAAATCGACTTATGTGCCTTTTGGATCAAAGCCGCACCGACGCAAAAACACAACAAAAGGACGCTTCCAAAAAGTTGGAAACAGCAAGAATAAAGGCAGAAGAAGCCGGAGAAAAGGTTACCGCTACTTTATCAGAAAATACGCGATTACAAAGCGAGTTATCTGCCCAACAGCAAGAAAACGGACGAATACTTGAGAGTATTGCTAAGAAAAATGCTCGTTATACGAAACTAGAGAAAGAATATATCGCTTTTAAAGCAGATAACGAAAATTTAAAATTTGAAGAATTAAAAGCATCCATATTCGCTATAGAAGAAAAAATCAAGTCTGATTCGCTTTAGGTACAGGACAAATGCTGGCATTTTAAAGTTCGTGATTACTTTGCGTTTATGCCTCCAATTTTTAAGACAAAGGGCTGCTAAACGCTATAACCTGCTTTTTGTATTGCCCTGACACATCCAAGCTACAGTCATAGTCGCGCAATAAAGTCGACACAGTGGCTGGTTTTTGTTCATTGCACTCCTGTGAATCAAAGGAATTTCCTTGTGTACCCAAGAGTAATTGATCGTGAGACGTTATAGTACTCTCATATGCTGCCATATGAAGCTCCGGCAACTCATCATTTTGAATACCATTCCCTGTAATCTGTTGGAATACACCACAGACCTCTGGAATATCTTCAGCCACACGGGTAGCGTACTCCACAAGGTCAGCATGCGCCGGTATGTACAAATAGGCGTTAGTTTTTTCTATGGCGTTGGAACGGATGATGCGCCCTAATATTTGTCGAAAGTGAAGCTCAGTTTTAATC
>ERZ1027208.520-NODE-520-length-14777-cov-8.602364_pt1 | contig 14777 bp, 14 predicted proteins | sample MGYA00520867_ERZ1027208 | MGnify/ENA primary metagenome ERZ1027208 (study PRJEB33311, sample SAMEA4378413) | marine metagenome | biome: Marine biome; feature: Fjord; material: Water | collected 2014-07-20T08:00:00Z/2014-07-... | depth 75 m ...
TGTGTCAGAGACAGCGTGTCTTGTTAGCTCCTCCGCGTTTCGTGGGTTATGTGCTTCTTGTGTGCATGAAGCGGCGAGCTATGAGTTCTAATTTTGTAATACGGCAGCTATCATTACCCGACTGTTGGGCATGAAGCAGGTTGATGATTACGCAGTCTATTTGATGGATTACGGTGCCCCCGTCGGGTTCCGGATGTTTGCCGAAAACCCAGAACGAGTTTCCGGTTTCATCATCCAAAATGGGAACGCCTATGAAGAAGGCTTGGGCGAATTCTGGGACCCGCTCAAAGCCTATTGGGCCGATCCCTCTGCTGCAAATGGCGACCAACTGCGTGGCTTTTTGGGGATGGACGCAACCAAGTGGCAATTCACTCACGGCACGCAAAACCCGGAAGCGATCAATCCAGATAACTTTTGGCATGTCCAATACCTGTTGGATCGCCCGGGCAACCAAGAAGTGCAGCTTGAAATGTTCTTGGACTACGGAACCAACGTCGCTGAATACCCTAAATGGCAGGCTTTGTTCCGCGAGCATCAGACACCAACACTGTTGATGTGGGGCGAAAATGATTACATTTTTCCTACTGATGGTGCGCACCCTTACAAGCGTGACTTAGTGAATTTGGAGTTCCATCTGCTCGACACCGGTCACTTCGCGCTTGAAGAATATGGTGATGAGATAGCCGATCACATGATCGATTTTCTAAACCATAACATTAGGCCTTAGATGGTCGGCAGAGAAGGAGCGGATGTTGAGGAGTTATCTCAACATCGCCGTGCCCCCATCACAGCGGAATGCGCAATTTCCCAAGTATTTTGCTTTATCCTGATCCAGCCCCTTCACAGCAAGGTAGCCGACAATGTCAAAGAAACTCATATTATATTCGGCGTGGTATTGCCCTTTTGCTCAACGCACTTGGGCAACACTAGAGCACTTGGGAATCCCGTACGACTACCGCGAAACAGACCCCTACAATAAATCTCCGGAATGGATGGATATCTCTCGCCAGACTGGTCGGGTGCCAGTTCTTGAAATATTCACGCATAAAGAAAAGACGCTTCGCATCCCAGATTCATTGCGGTCAATGGAGTATCTAGATGACATCCAGATTGAGGGGGTGGACGGGTTTTCTAGTCAAGCGGCAATCCGCGCTGATGCCCGCTATTGGCTGGATGTTCAAAAGTCGGACATCATCCCCTACTTCTATCGCTTCTTGAAAGCCGGTAAATGCAGTTCGGAGGCTGATCAGGCGAAAGAAATGATGCTGGCGGGCCTGCAAATTTTTGCACAAGCCATGGCTTCAGAAGGACCTTACTTCGCTGGGAATACACCTAAAATTGTCGATTTCGCCTTCGCTCCATTTGCATTGCGCATCGAACTTCTACTGAAACACTACAGAGGTTTCACTATGCCCACAAACGGAGAGACATGGGCGCGGTATACAACTTGGTGGATAGCCATGAAGGCCCACCCAGCATTCCTAAACACCATGCCCGATCCTGAAACATATTTTGAACGCCTGACAAAATTTTACCTGCCTTATAGCCAGGGCGGAGGTCAAGAAGACGTCACAAAAATCATCTAAATATCTGAAATAATTTCACTAGACTTGACATACTCGATGAATACCTTCTCAATCTCCGGCATCCCATTCATTCAGAGTCTGTTTGGTTTTGTCCTCATTGCCAAATGACACGTAGCCCCGTGGCTGTGTGGAAAACCGAAGCAAGTCGCATTGGGAATTTTGATCCTTCCACATGCGTTCCACTATCTAGGTTTAACCTCTCTAACCGGAGTGCTCTCCAGCCAGGCTATGCCAAGCACATTTGCAACGGCTACTGGTTAAGGCCTCTTTTTCGTCGCTCGCATGCAGAGGAGGTAACAAACGAAAAGGTGTCATCACGTATTTCTAGCCAAACGATATCCGTTCAACCAGATCTCGATTAATGTTGCCAGTTGTCTTCATAAGCATAAATTTGATGGGTTCTGCTGGCTCATTTATCCGAAAGACCTAACATAGACGTGGGATAGCATTGGTAGCCAGTTTGCGTGAACCGCCAAACATCCTCTTTGCCATTTGTTCGATCAGGATAAAGCTTAATAGCGGCCGGCTTGAACAAAGCGAGACCAACATCACCGTTATTCTAATCGCACCTGCACCCGCCTCTGGATCGCTGAAACGGATGCTCACATTTCGGCATTAGCCAATATCATTGGGCAATAATGATGCCGGAAGGTTTTGATAGCAAACCGGCCGCAGGAACCGGCGAATAGAGAGCGTACCAACAGATGTCGCGCCAAAATTAGTTGAAGCGGGGTAAGGTCCGCCATGAACCATAGTATCGCTTACTTCGACACCGGTTGGGAAACCGTTGGCCAAAATGCGACCTGCTTTGCGTTCCAATACCCGCATCAGGTCTTGGGCGAAATCGGTATCGGCATCATCCATATGCACGGTACACGTCAATTGTCCTTTGAGGGTCTTTGCAACCTTCACCATCTCCTCCTCGTCCGTCACACGAACAATCAATCCAAGTGGGCCGAACACTTCTTCACCAAGCTCTTCGTTCGCAAGCCAGGCCTGCCCTGATGTTTCGTAAAGGTAGGGTGTTGCTTTGCGCATGTCACAGGACGTGGCCAATAGTTCAGCAACCCCTTGTGTACTGGCAATGCGATCGCGCCCATCGCGATAGGCCTGTGCTATTCCGTCAGTCAGCATAGTTTGCGCACCAAAGATGGTCAGTGCCTCGGTGGCGGCTTTAGAAAAAGCATCGGCATCGGGCCCGTCGATCACAACTGATATCCCTGGATTGGTACAGAATTGCCCTGCCCCCATTGTCATTGAACCAGCCCATGCTCCACCAATATCCTTACCCCGACTTGCGACCGCTGCGGGCAAAAGGAACATCGGGTTCACCGAACCTAGCTCACCAAAGAATGGAATAGGAACGGGACGTTGCGCACACAAATCAAACAACGCGCGACCACCACCAAGTGATCCGGTGAATCCTACGGCACTGATCAATGGATGTTGAACTAGCGCGGTCCCAACGTCACGTTTACCGCCCTGTATCAACGAAAACACACCTGCATCGACACCACATTTCGTAATGGCAGCTTTGATCGCTTCGGCAATAATTTCACCTGTCCCCGGGTGGGCGCTGTGACCCTTCACAACAACCGGACACCCTGCAGCAAGCGCCGCCGCCGTATCACCGCCAGCTGTTGAAAATGCGAGCGGAAAGTTCGAGGCACCAAAGACGGCGACCGGCCCAATGGGGCGTTGCACCATTCTGAGATCAGGGCGCGGTAACGGCGCACGATCAGGAAGCGCCTTGTCGTGACGTTCATCAAGATAGTCACCCGCCAGAATATGGGTTGCGAACAGGCGTAACTGGCCTGTGGTGCGTCCACGCTCTCCTTCAAGGCGTGCTTCAGGTAATCCGGTTTCCTGACACCCTATTTGCGTGATTTGTTCTGCGCGGGCTTCAATCTCATCCGCTATCTCATTGAGAAACTCGGCGCGGTCTTTGCGGCTTGAATATCCGTAGGACCAAAATGCATTCTCCGCCGCTTTACAGGCGGCATCGACAATCTCCGGCGTTCCAATTGAAAAGCCGTGGCTTAGTCCGTGGGCTGGTTCAGATCGGAATGTGGCAGATCCAGTCACCCAGCTTCCTGCGATCAGATGTTTTCCGTGCGGTTCGAATGTCATTTTAGCGCTTTCTTTCTTAGGTCTAGGGATGTCATGCATCCGCTGTTGGGCAACGTGAAAACAGGCTTTATGGGCGGCCGTTTTTCTTGCGCCATTCTTTGAATTCTTCCAAGTTTTCTTCTTTCGTCGCAGGATACAGACCAATGATGGATGCGCCCTCTTGCACCTTGCCGAGAACGAAATCTTCGAATGCTGTCATTTCGACTGCTTCCATTGCAATTTCATCTGCAAGGTGCGCGGGGATGACAATGACGCTATCATCGTCGCCCACCATAATGTCGCCTGGAAATACCGGTGCATCGCCACAACCGATCGGGACATTGATATCGATGGCTTCGTTTGTGGTCAGGTTGGTCGGGCTGGATGGCCTGTTGTGATAGGATGGCATATCCAGTTCTCCAATATTCATGGCATCGCGAAAGCCACCATCGGTCACGACACCTGCGGCGCCGCGCATCATCAGTCGGGTGATCAGAATATCTCCTGCCGATGCAGCATATGCGCTTTTACGGCTATCCATGACCATCACATGACCTTCGGGGCAGGTTTCAACCGCATGACGCTGGGGGTGTTTTGGATTTCTAAATTCAACCAATTGGTTACGATCTTCGCGAGCCGGCATATAGCGAAGCGTGAACGCTGGCCCCACCATGTTGCGCCCCTTTCGCTTAAGCGGATGGACGTCTTGGATGACCTGATTGCGCAGACCCCGTTTATACAGCGCCGTCGCAAGTGTCGCCACTGATACGGTTTCCAATCGTTTTTTGGTCTCTGTTGAAAGTGAGAAATCGGACATCAGTTTTCCTTCGTTATTTACTTGTAAATTCCGTCTACGGACCACATCGGTCATGCGTCTTGTTCCGCTTTGTTGTGTCGAATGGAGGAGTACAAAGACAGGCTGATCAACGCGGCACCAATCAAGCCTGTGATGATTTCCGGGATGTGGACAAGCGATTGCGAATACATGATCATTGCAAGCGCCAACACCGAGTAGAACGCGCCATGTTCGAGATAGCGAAACTCAGACAGTGTTTCCCGTTCAACCAGCATGATCGTCATGGACCGAACGTAAAATGCACCAATCCCAAGGCCTATTGCGATCAAGAACAGGTTTTGCGTCAATGCAAACGCACCGATCACGCCATCAAAAGAAAAGCTGGCATCGAGCACTTCAAGATACAAAAACGCGCCAAAGCCACCCTTTACCGCCATTGTCTGCGCCTCTTTCTGTGCGTCTAGAAAATGCGCCACTAATTCCACAGCCAAAAATGTGACAAGCCCACATACCGCAGCGAACAGGAACGTCGCACTTTGTTCATCGGGAAGAGCACAAGACAACATCAATGCAGCAAACAAGACGACAGCGATTTCAAGACCGCGAATAGATGCAAGGCTACGCAACCGGCGCTCAATTGATCCGATCCAGTCAACTTCTTTGGATTGATCCATAAAATACGCCAGCGCGACCATCATCAAGAACGTCCCGCCAAACGCGGAAATACCGACATGGGCATCATCCATGATGCGTGCGTATTCTTGGGGTTCAGTCGCCGCGAGGACAATTGCAGAAACAGGCCCAATCTTAGCTGCGATAACCACAACCAGGAGCGGGAAAATAATCCGCATCCCGAACACCGCGATCAGAATACCCCACGTCAGGAACCTGTGTTGCCATTTGGGATCCATATCTTTGAGAATATTGGCGTTTACAATCGCATTGTCGAAGCTGAGCGAGATCTCAAGAACTGCCAAAATACCGCCGATCAGGAGAAACGACAAAGCCCCCGCAATCGTTCCTGTGGTTTGATAACCAAGCCAATAAGACAATGCCAAGCCAATAAGTGTTATCAGAAACGGCCAACGCAGGTACGTCAAAGTCTGGTTCATTTTGATGTCCTCAGAGAATATTTGGGGGCCAAGACCGGCGTAAGAAGTGGTTTCTTCTGGAAATGCGCGGCAATATTATCAACGGCAAGCTGCGCCATTGCACCACGCGTTTCCGTCGTGCCACTAGCATGGTGAGGACACAAAACTACGTTCGATAACATTGTGAGGGCGGGGTTTGGGTGAGGTTCATTTTGGAAAACGTCCAATCCGGCGGATTGCAATTTTCCTGTAGTCAAACAATCGACAAGGGCAGTCTCGTCCACGACGCTTCCACGAGCTACATTGATCAATGTGCCATTGGCCCCCAGTTTCGCCAGGACATCACGCCCCACCAAATGATACGTTTCTTTCCCGCCTGGGATAATCACAAAAAGGATATCGCACCAATCGGCTAACATTTCGGCGTCTGAAAAATAGGGGAACGCGACATCTTTTTGGTGCCGCGCACAATACCCAATTTCGAGCTTCATGGGCAAAAGCCGTGCTGCGATTTCTTGCCCGATTGCCCCAAACCCGAGTATGCCTGCGCGCTTCCCCTTGAGGCTCGACAACAGCGGATATGGCCCGTCTGTCCCCCACTGCCCAGTTCGTACATAGGCATCGCATGACAACAGATTACGTCGTGTCGCAAGCATCAGCATTACAGCAGCATCCGCCACATCATCCCTAAGGGCTTGTGATGTGTTGGTCATTGCAATTCCTGAACGTTTTAACGCGGCAACGTCAATGGCTTCAAAACCGGCGGACGTACATGCAACCAATTCCAGATCAGGCAAATAATCCAACTCGTCGGTCCCAAGGCGGACATGACCGTTAAGAATAACGGCCCGACAATTTTTACCATTAGATCGCATAAACGTTTCACGGTCTTCGGCCTGATCGCAACGTACAAGATCGAATTGTGCATCAAGATTGGCAAGCGCCGCAGGGAAAATCGGGGACATTACCATGACTTTGGAATGGGTCATCTTGATGCTCCTTGTATATCCTTGAGGACCTGACGACGCTGCGCTTGTATATCCGGATCGGGGCTTAGACTGGCTGCAATAAGGTTGCGCGTGTATTTTTCACGTGGCGCATCAAAGATCTGCTCCACCGGTCCTTGTTCGACGATTTTCCCGTTCTGCATGACAATAACGCGATGGGCGAAATCCCGAACCAGCGGTAAATCGTGGGCAATGAATAGATAGCTCAACCCCAGATCGTTTTGCAGTCCAGACAGAAGTGATAGGACTTGCGCCTGAATAGACACATCGAGCGCGGAAACCGCTTCGTCGCAAACAATCAATTTGGGTTCTAATGCCAATGCGCGAGCGATCGCAATGCGCTGACGTTGTCCGCCAGAAAACTGATGCGGGTGACGATACATGTGTTCAGCCTGCAAACCGACCTGTTCCAACAATTCGCAAACACGTGATTTCCAGTATTTCTTTTCCAAAATTTCTGGATGAATAACAAAGGCTTCAGAGATGATTGCATAGATCGACATCCGTGGATTAAGCGATTGCGTTGGGTCCTGAAACACCATCTGGATATCTCGACGCACCTTGAAGAGTTCTTTGGTGTCCATGCTGACAAGGTCCTGCCCATTAAACAGCGCCTCACCGCTGGTGGCATCTTCAAGCCGCAGCACGGTTTTGGCCAAGGTGGATTTTCCAGAACCCGATTCACCGACAATCGCAACGGTTTCCCCTGGCCGCACTGTCAAACTGGCGTTGTCCAGCGCGACAAACGCGCCATAGTGTTTGGTCAGCCCTGTGATTTCGAGGATAGGCTTAATCCCAAGTTCCAACTGCTCTACCATTTCACCCTCGCCTGGTATCGCGGCGATGAGCCTTTTTGTGTAGGGATGATGCGGGGTGTGATAAACGTCACGCGCGGTTCCCGTCTCGACGATTTCACCTGAATTCATCACCACAACACGATCCGCGATCTCGGCAACAACACCAAGATCATGGGTGATCAACAGCAACCCCATACCAGTTTCCTGCTGCAGCTCTTCGAGCAGCGCGAGGATCTGGGCTTGCACGGTCACGTCCAGCGCGGTTGTCGGCTCATCGGCAATCAAAATGTCAGGTTTTAGGGCCAAGGCCATCGCGATCATGATGCGTTGACGCTGTCCGCCGGAAAATTGGTGCGGGTAAGCGTCTACCTTGATTTCGGCATCAGTTATGCCAACCCGTTGCAAAAGAACAATTGTCTTTTGGCGTGTCTCACCCTTGTTCACACCGTGCGCAATCATCGCCTCGGCGATTTGAAACCCCACGGAATAGACGGGATTCAGATGGCTTAGCGGGTCTTGAAAGATCATTGCGATCCGGTGGCCATTTAGTTGTCGTCGCTCTTCGCGTGACATCGTGAGAACATCCCGCCCCTCAAACAAGATTTCACCTGATGTGATTTCGCCCGGCGGCATATCGATCAAATTCAGGATCGCCGAAGCAGACACCGATTTCCCCGAACCGGACTCGCCAAGAATGGCCAATGTTTCACCGCGTTCCAGATGCCAGCTGACATCTCGAACCGCATGTACGGTGCCAAAGGATGTATGGAAATCGACGGATAAGTTTTTGACTTGCAGAAGATGACTATCCATTTTTCTTCTCCACGTTTTCAAGGCGCCAGCGTTGTGCAGGGTCGAGAGCCGTGCGCATCCAGTTCGATACCAAATTTAACGAAAGGGTCGTCAGAATGATTGCAAGACCAGGCCAGAACGACAGCCACCAAGCCGTGGTCAAATAGGGCCTCCCCTGTGACACCATCAAGCCCCACGTGATTTCAGGTGGTTGAATACCAATCCCTAGAAACGAAAGGGCGGATTCAGCAAGCATTACAAACGCAAAATCCAGCGTTGCGATGGTGATCAAAGTTGGCAACACTACTGGCAAAATATGGCGGAAAATGATCCTAGGCGTCGAAGCGCCCATAACTTTTGCAGCCTGCACAAACATGCGTTCTCGGATTTCCAAGGTCTCCGCTCTGGCGGTCCGCAGGTAAACAGGAATACGTGTGATTGCCAAAACAATCACCAGATTGAACACAGAGCTGTCCAACATAAACAGCACAATCACAGCCAATAAGAGTGACGGGAATGCCATGATGATATCAGCAAGCCGCATAATCACTTGGCTCAGTGTTTTGGAGCTGTAGCCTGCAATCAAACCCAAACTCGTCCCAATTGTCAGTGAAAAGACAACCGCTCCTGCTGCCACAAAAATTGTGTTTTGAGCGGCAACGATAATGCGCGCCAGCAATGGACGTCCAAGTGCATCTCCTCCCAGCCAGAATGGCCAGTTCGTTGAGAGATCAAAGGGTGGCGCATTACGGCCCCGTAGGTTCTGTTTGGTTGCAAGGTCATCCAGAAAGAGTGGACCGAAAACCGCACAGACTAAGATGATCAGAAGAAACGTAACCGAAATGAGCGCCAGCTTGTCATTCCACAGCATCCGCAGCGTTTGCATGTATTGATTAGGCGCTTCGGTCATGTCGGGACTGGCGGGTTGATTGTCTGTTGCATTTACCATGGATCAGTACCTGATGCGGGGATCGAGTATCGAGTAGAGAATATCGATCACGAGGTTCATTAGAAAAATCGCCAGTGCAGTGATGATAATTGCGGCCATCACCACTGCGAAATCGCGCTGCAAAATCGAGTCGATCATCAGCTTCCCCACGCCGGGAAACCCGAAGATTGTTTCGATCACAACAGCGCCGTTCAGCAGCGCTGCGGCCTGATCACCAATCACTGTAATAACGGGCAACAATGCATTCCGAAGCGCGTGGACGAAAATAATGGAGCGGTTCTTAACACCTTTGGCACGTGCCGTTTTGACATAGGCAGAACTCAGCGCCGTGATCATTGAACCACGCACAATCTGCACGATGAGCCCGAACGGCCGGATGAAAAGCACCGAGACGGGCAAGATCCAGTGCGCAAAACTGCCAGTACCTGACGTTGGAACCCAACCCAAGGTGACAGAGAAGACGACGATAGCAACAATGGCTATCCAGAAGTCAGGGGCACTGGCCCCGATGAGCGAAAAGAAAGTAGCGATACGATCAAAGATACCGCCGACATGAAACGCGGCTAATGATCCAAGTGTAATCGAAAAGACGATAACCAGCGACAGCGTGATAACGGTTAGCTGCAAAGTCCAACCAAACCCTCGCAGTACAATGTCAATTGCGGGTTCTGAGCGTCGGATTGACTCTCCGAAGTCAAGGCGAACCAAATCGCTCATATAGCTAAAAAATTGCATAATAAGTGGATCGTTGAGGCCGTGAATTTCCCTGAATTGATCTTTGATCTCTTCGGAGGCGTCGAGAGGCAAGAACAGGCTAGTGGGATCACCAGTAAGTCGGCTCAGAAAGAAGACCAACAGGACCAACCCGACAAGAGAAATGGCGCTTGTAGCGGCGCGTTTCCCCAAGAAATTTAACATGACTACAAACCTTTATCTAGAGGGCTACAGGCAACCTAGGCTGCCTGTAGCTATATTAATTTTAGTTGAATTCGATCTGCGACAACTGCAATTCACTGTTGGTTCGGATTGTCGGCGTGAAGTCCAGACGTTCGCTGACCCGGCTGAAACCAACCATATGGAACAACATCACATCAGCGATGACTTCTTCGTGGAGATGGGCAAACAACTCACTCCATTTTGTTGTACGTGCTTCACCGGTCGTGATCGTCGCGTCTTCAATCATTGCATCGATATCTGAATACGCGAGGCCTGAAGTCTGCCCATCGGTATGATATTTAAAATACATCGAAAACACAGGATCACCGTTAGCATTATCGTGCTGAGCTTGGATCAATGTTGGTCCGCGACCTTCTGGCAGCGGCTTGGCATATCGTTCCAACCATTCAGCAACTTCAACCATTTCCAGGTTCATATTGAACCCGACGTCCTGATACATGGCATGCAATGCTTCCATGGTTTCCAGCACGTTGCCAAAGTTGTTGGACCGCCCGAGCAATGTGATTTCGGTATCAACCGGCACACCATCTGCGCGCGCCTCTTCCAGCAATTCACGAGCACGATCCGGATCGAAAGCGTAGGGTTTTAGATCAGCATTGTACCCAATCGTGGAGGGAGGCGTTATGCCTGTCGCCAACAACGTGCCGTCTGCAAGGACTGTGCCGACGAATGCGTCACGATCAATTGCCAGATTCAAAGCTTCACGGACCCTGCGATCATTAAGCGGCGGCTGCGCGTGTTCCATACTCAGGTATAAAGTTTCGGAATTCGGGTAGGAAAAATCCATGGTCGGTTTGGTGGCGTCCTGAACCGCGATGTTTGGTGCAATGTCCGCTTCACCTGCTGCAACCATTGCTGTGCGAACAGCACTGTCGGATCGGAAGACATATGTCGCATTTTGGACTGTTGGCTGATCCCCCCAGTAGTTTGGATTGGCAGTCAGCGTGATGTATTCACCCCGCTGATATTCATCAAATGTATAAGGTCCAGTTCCAATTGGGTGGTCGACAAAGCTATCAAGCGGCGCATCGTGCGGCGTCACCGTAACGAGCGACATCAGCAATGGCAAAATCGGTTGTGCCGGATCTGCGGTCACGTCAATTGTATGCGGGTCGATGATGTTGGATGAAACTTTGATACCACCAAAAGCCTTTGCGCCGATCTCACAGGCAATGTCCGGGGAAACAACTCGTTCAAGTGTATGCGCGATATCTTCGGCGTCCATCGCAGAACCGTCGCTGAACGTCACACCTTGGCGTAAATGGAATCTCCATGTGCCATCACCCATGTTTTCCCAGCTTTCTGCCAACCGTGGTTGAAGGCCTGTTACAGGGTCTAGTTCAGTCACCGTTTCTGAGATGTTCTGAAAAATGACACGGCCCACGTTGGATTTTGTGGACATGCATGGTTCTACGAATTCGAGTTCTTCTGACAACACAATCATGACGGAATTGTCTTGCGCTTGTGCCGTAAAGGCCATCGTCGACGCAATCGCCGTAGCCGTAAAAAGATTCAGTTTAAGGGTCATTTGATCCTCCCATTTTGATCGTTCTGCAATCTGCGCTCAGTTAAGTTTTAGTGAAGAACGCAGACCTCCCGGACCTAGGGTCAGAAAAATAGTACAATTTGTAAATTCCAAATTTGGATTGCTGTGATACAAGAAGTGTATCACTCTTTTTCAAACCCATCCAATTCAGTTAGGATCCCGATGCCCCAAGGACAGTTTGAATTTTTCCAGATGAGGTGCTTTGTGGCGGTCGCCGAAGAGCTAAGCTTTCGACGGGCTGCCGACACAATGAACATGACCCAGCCGCCATTGTCGCGTCAGATCAAACTCTTGGAAGAGCGGGTGAATTTGAAGCTGCTTGAGCGGACGAACAGACACGTTCGTCTGACACCAGCTGGTGAAAATTTTTATCAAAGTGCTGTAGATATTATCCAGCGTTCTGAACATGCTGTACTAAATGCCCGTCAAGCGGAACGTGGCGAAACTGGTACTATTGCATTTGGATTTGTACCCTCTGCAGCCTTCAAATTCATGCCACTGATAGCGCAACGCATGGCTAAAGAAATGCCCCTCGTCGCGCTAAGTCCTATTGAAATGATGGGGTATGAAGTGATCGAGGCACAGCGGTCTGGTCGCATCGATCTAGGGCTGACCAGAATGGAAAAACCAAGGGATGAGATAGAGTGGACAAAGGCCGTAAGCGAACCATTCGTTCTGGCCCTACCAAAACATCATCCACTGGCGCACAAACCGGATCTATCGATCTCGGATCTTGACGGAGAACCCTATATTTCGTTCGCAAAGGACCGCGGTGGCTACCTGATGGAAACCGTCAAAGCGATGTTTAACTCCTGCAATGTTGTGCCAGAGACTCGCTTGGGTGCGAGTCAGACCCATGCAGTGATCAGTCTCGTGAACCACGGTCTGGGGTTTGCGATTGTGCCGCGTTCCGCACAGATCATTCAGATGGAAGATACGCACTACCGCGAAATCGACCTGCCCTCGCATTTTCGCTCTGACATGTTTCTTGTCTCACGGTCTGGGCAGAACTCTGTTGTGAGTGTCAAAGTAAGACAACTGATCCTCGATGTTCTACACCCATACAGATCCGCAAGTAGCGCGTCATGATACTTCGCTTAAAACAAATTTTACCTGTTGCCCGGTTGCGGTCTATTTGTAAATTATGGGCCCGACTTTGACCTACGAAGTAGTATCGCATGCAGTGCTTGTTAGTGGACCGCTGCTTTTTCTAAAACTTCCCTCTCGTCGCGCAACAAGCGAACTTCCTTGCGAGGTGTCAGACCTCTTTCTCGCCGTCCTCGTAAGAAGCCAACATCATCTGATCGTATTGAAACTTCTGAACCAATTTGTTCAGTGTAGAAAGACCACCGCCCAAATCCGTCTGTGTATCTCCTTCATAGCAAACATTGCTGAAAGGAGACCGGCCTCGGGTGTTGCCTAATGTGGGGTATTGGTAGTCCCTTCCCCCACCCTGCTCTACCAGATGCGAAGTCAAATTTACCATGGCAAGATTCATCCAAGACCTTAGGCAGATGCTGCGTCACGATGGATCGTCTCTTTCGTTCCCTCCTTGGATTTCCATAAATCAAGGGAGTGCCTGCAGTGAATCTATGGCATGAACACGCCTACATACCGAATGTTACTAAGTTTTAATTTGAACCATGCCCTCATGAACACGCGTTTCGAAAGTCATCATCCGCCGCGTCGCTGGTGCCCCAACCGGAATACCATTTCGCACGTCAAAGGCACCTTGATGAAGTGGGCATTCAATGACGTGGCCGTCAAAATAGCCATCACAAAGGTCTACCCCCCATGATTGCACAGTGCCAATGACGTGAAGACACCGCTCGGCGTGTCATAAACCGCTAACTTCCGCGATCCGAAATCCACGCGCGTTACCCATTCCTGTTCCAGATCCCCAACGGGTAGGATGTTTGTCCAGCTTTTTTGACGCGCCATGTTACACCCTGTCGCCAGCAGATTTTTGCACACGGATATGACGAATAATGTCCATATGCGCACCAAAATAGCCGTCTTTTTCGACGTGGATATGATCCTTCAGCTTTTCGTGCAGCTTTGGCAACGTGTGATAGGGGATCGACGCCACATAGTGATGTTCCGCGTGGTAATTCATATTCCAACATAGAAAACGCCACGGCAGAGATACGATATTCGTACGAGTGTTTTCATGCATTTGCGCGACAGTCGGGCGACCAACGTGTTCTGTCATGCGAATAAACCGCATCACAGGCTCGCCCATAAAAACCGGAACAATCCAGAGCCAGATCAGGCCCCACCAGCCAGTGGCGGCCATGCCAATGAACAACAGCGCATAAAGGCCCAACATCATTCTGGCATCACGGTAAACCGATGCAAATTCTTCATTGGGAATGAATTTAAGTTCAACCTCGTTCAATTGTCCGAGTGCATGTCGGAAAATCTCGACGAATTTGTTCCGCCAATACGGCAGCGCTGACAAATAGAGTAAGTATTCACCATAAGTTTTTGGCGTCGGGATCAATTCGGGATCTTCACCCTGAAGCTGCGTGTAGGTGTGGTGGTCGCAATGTTCATAGCGAAAGAACCGATGCGGCAGCATAATGATATAGCCGCAAATCTGACCAACCACGTCATTCAGTTTTCGTGTCCGGAACACGGTATAATGAACGCATTCATGTTGCAGTGAAAAATGATGCACCAAAACAACGCCATGAATGAACATGGCCGGCCAGATAAGCCATGAATTCCACGACAAAATGACCATTGATGTTGTTGTGGCAAGAACCAGAATCCAGAGAGCCAAACGCTTAAGCGAAATGGAATCTGATCGTTGCATAAGTTCCTTCAATTCCTCACGGGAGAGCTTTCCCTCAGCCAATGCCTGGGTCAGCGGCGTTACAATTTCTTTTGACACGTGATACCTATTTTTTGCTCGTATGCGGGCCCTGCCCTGCAATACTAGCGTCGGAGACGGGAGTGCTCCGCACCACAAGATCAACCCGAGATTGTTGTCTTGTTGGAAGTAATAAAGCGCACCAATTCCAACGAGTCAAATTCAAAATCTTCCGAGCTGCGTTGTTGCATTGCCTTCCTGCAAACTACTGTGAAAGTATTTCTAACAAAGTAACGGCTGCCTAAAAACTATACCTTGAGCAAACCCAGTAC
>ERZ1027208.521-NODE-521-length-14776-cov-28.581618_pt1 | contig 14776 bp, 4 predicted proteins | sample MGYA00520867_ERZ1027208 | MGnify/ENA primary metagenome ERZ1027208 (study PRJEB33311, sample SAMEA4378413) | marine metagenome | biome: Marine biome; feature: Fjord; material: Water | collected 2014-07-20T08:00:00Z/2014-07-... | depth 75 m ...
ACCCACTTGTATTCGTGTTATAAGTTCCCATTAAATTCCAAGCTGCTCCATCCCATACTTCAACATCAAGATTGGAGTTGTCATTACCCTCATTATCACTAATTTCATAAAAGGACAAAGCAGGTGTGGTCAAACCGGAAACGTCAACCAATGGACTCAATAAAACCGCAGGTCCATCATCTCCAGAAGAATCAACCCAAGCAAAATAATTATTAGTAAGCGTGGTTCCAGTTAATGTTCCATTGTTACCAATATGATCAAAACCACCATCATCAGCAAACTCCCAGATGTCGGTACCACTCATAGCCCAACAAACAGGAATGGTTCCTGCATTTTCAAAGCCTTGTGTATATGGTGCTACAAAGGTGGTACATTCTGTAGTGAATGTCACTGGACCAACCCAAGCACTATAATCACCTCCGCCACAATCAGCTCTAACATAAGCTTCATAATCTGTTGCCGGTGTTAAACTCATAGCAGTATAAGGAGCATTTGTGGTAGTTGGATCTCCAGGTCCTGTTGGTATTCCTGTTCCTATTGATTGAACAGCCACTTCCCAGGCTGTTTCTGATCCGCCAATGGTCCAAGATAAATCTGTTGTTGTTGCTGCAGTACTTACCACAGCTAAATCTGCAGGTGCAACACAAGTTGGTAACTCATCAAAAGTAACATCATCTATAGCTATATCATCGTAAAAATCACTAGGTAATATAATTTCTGAGAACGTAAACCTTGCTTGCACATCTCCTGTAATTGTTAATGTGCTTAAGTCAATTACTTTCAATTCCCAGCCGTTCGTATTTGTATCGTATGTTCCCATAAGGTTCCAAGCAGCTCCATCCCATACTTCTACTTCTAGGGTTGAATTGGCAAAGCCTTCATTGTCACTAATCTCATAAAAGGACAAAGATGGTGTTGTTAAACCAGAAACATCCACTAATGGACTTATTAAAAATGCTGGGGCAGCTGTGCCGGAAGCATCTACTACTGCATAATAGCTATTGGTAAGTGTTGTACCTGTAATAGCGCCTCCATTACCTACGTGGTTAGGGCCAGCTGTATTGAACAGCCAATTCTCACCACCTCCCATTGTCCAACACAGAGGAATAGCTCCTGCATTTTCAAACCCTTCTGTAAATGGCGCTACAAAAGTGGTACATTCTGTAGTGAATGTCACTGGGCCAACCCAAGCACTATAATCACCTCCGCCACAATCGGCTCTAACATATGCTTCATAATCAGTAGCTGGTGTTAAACTCATTGCTACATAAGGCGCATTCGAACTAGCCGCGTCTCCAGAACCGGCGGGAACACCTGTTCCGGGTGCTTGTATTGCTACTTCCCATGCCGTTTCAGTTGCGCCAACTGCCCAAGTTAAGTTAGCTGTTGTTGCTGTTGCACTATCAAAAACCAATCCTGTTATTTCCGCACACGTTGGTGGTGCTTGAGACGTCAATGTTGGTGATTGCATACAGAAGCCCCATCCCCATATGCCTCCATCGTCATATAGAATACGGTATCTAAAACCTGATAATTGAGTGGCTGTAAAAGCGGCTATATTTAACTGCTCTGAAGCAAAGGCTTCTGCAGCTCCAGAACAAAAGTTATCGGTTGGTGGACCAGCAGTATCGCCTTGAAAAGGAGCTCCCCAAGCGTTCCAAGTACCAGCATCTACATCCCAATATTGTACTGAAACACTATCTGAACTTATCCAATTGAATACATACATTGAATTGACAAAAAGCCAGACCTCACCAGCATTAAATGCCGGTGTTAGATCTATTATTGGAGATTCTGCTGCAATACTATCTGTATTACCATTTCCAGAATCATCATCATCAAAAGCAAAATTGGCATCGACTGTGGGGTCAGCTTCAAAAGCTGCAGGTGTATTTGTAAACACTCCAGTAACAGCCCAAGCTGTATTTGGCCAATTTGCAGGCTCATTTAATACTTGTGCTGAAAGAGAGAAAAAAGTACAAAATAACAATAGGAGTAAAGTAATTTTTTTCATTATTAAGGTATTTTGAAGGATTAGTTTGGATTTTAACAATTTCATCATAAAAAAATCTGAAATTGGTTAATAAAGATATATTAATTGCTAGATTAATTGTTTCTTGATAGATATAATGCAATCTTTTTCGTTGAAGTGAAAAAAAAATATTATTTACTAACCTCAATATGCCTTTTTACTTCATTTCCAGACTCATCGAGAACAGTTATAAAGTGCTTTCCTACATTTGGAATGATAGATTTGTTATGGATATCAGTAGTTGTGCCAATATAAAGTTCGTCTAAATACCAGAACAAAGTTGTTTTAGGTTTTGAATGTGCAATTTTTAAAATAAGTTCGTTGGTTTTTCCATTAAAATCTTTAGGTAAAAACACAGTGCTTTCTTCTTTTGGATAAATAAATTGCATTACTGGTAAAGTGCTGAAATCACAATCCTTTCTATAAGGAGGAAGTTGTTTATAAAAAGGATTTTTGGTTTTATAATAGTATTCCATTAATGGAGGCAATACAAACCATGGTTTATTAGTTATATTGTTTAAGTCTTGACAAGAGGTGTTTATTTGATATTGTTCATTTTTGTCTAAATGAACTAAAATATGATATGGGCACGGTTTTGTCTTTATTCCACTTCTTTGAATGAATTGTTTTTCGGTATTTTCACAATTTAGATTTGCTCGATAACCGCTTTTGGAGCAAATTTCAACTTCTTGCATTTCATCAAAAGGTTTAGAGAACCAATCACTTTGTGTGAGTTTATCAAACACATCGAATAAAATAGGTGCAGCTGTTTGTACACCAACTAAACCAGGTCGTCCTTCGCCATCGGCATTACCCACCCAAACACCAACTACATAATCTTTTGTTGTGCCAATAGCCCAAGCATCACGAAAACCAAAACTTGTTCCTGTTTTCCATGCAATTTGTTTTGAATCATCAAAAAACTTCCAATTTTCGTCCCCTAGAGGCCGATTGACTTCTTTTAAACTTTCAAAGGTTAAATAAATGGAAGCTGCATCAAATAGTGTTTTTTCGTCAGATTTTTTTCCGAAGTCAATATTTTCTGATGCTAAAAAAGTAGGTTCACAAAATTCATTTGAAAAATATTCACTTGAATTTTCATTAAAGTGATTTAAAGTGGAAGATAATCCAGCGTAGCTTTTACATAAGTCCCAAAGGTTACTTTCTGCGCCACCTAAAATTAATGACAATCCGTAATGATTGGCATTGTATTTAATGTCTTTAAGTTTTAAATCTTTTAAATAATGATGAAAACGATCTAGTCCAAACTCTTGAAGCATTCTAACAGCGGGAACATTTAGCGATCGTGATAAAGCATATTTTGCAGGAACAGCACCATCAAATTCTTTATTGTAATTTTCGGGTGTGTAATTTCCAAATTGTGTGGGTACATCAGGAATTAAAGCGTTAGGCAATAAATCACCAGCATCTAACATAGCTGCATATAAAAAAGGTTTTAAAATACTGCCTGTACTTCTGGGCTTATCGATAATATCTACATCTTTTTGATGTGCTTTATTTGTTGGAGAATTTCCCACATAAGTTAATACCTGTCTTGTTTTCACGTCCAAAACCAAAACAGAAATATTATAAATTTCGTTTTGTTTCAGTATGTTGTAATGGTTGAAAACAATAGTATTGGTCTGTTGTTGAAGTTTAGTGTCTATTGTTGTTTGGATGCGCTCACCATTATGTGTTTTAGCTATTTTTTGCAGTAAGTGAGGTGCTATTTGTGGTAATGGATATGGTTTTTGAGGTAATTCTTCAGCTATAGATAGATTGTATGTTAGAGTATCTATGGTCTTGTTTTGAAGCAGTTTTTTTAAAAGTCTATTTCTTTTGGTTAATAGTTTTTCTTGATTTTTTCCAGGATAAATCAAACTTGGAGCGTTTGGCAAAACAGCTAAAGTTGCACTTTCTGCCCATGATAATTCGCTGGCGTTTCTATTAAAATAACGCCAAGAAGCAGCATCTATTCCTACTACGTTTCCGCCAAAAGGTGCATAGCTAGAGTAATAGGATAAAATTTCGTTTTTGCTGTGTCTTAATTCTAGACGAGTCGCTAAAATAATTTCCTTTATTTTTTCAATATAGGTTCTTGATTTTCCTTTTCGTGAAAGTCTAATTACTTGTTGTGTTATTGTGCTTCCTCCTCGTTTTACTTCACCTGAATTTATATTTTCCTTTAAAGCTTTAAAAATTGAAATAGGATTAAAACCAGGATGCTTGTAAAAATATTCGTCCTCAAAAGCAATGATGCAAGTTTTAAATTTTTCTGGAACACTGTCGGTCTTTGGAAAACGCCATTGGCCATCTTTGGCAATTTGGGCACCTAATAGTTTGTTGTCTTTACTTGTAATTACAGTTGCTGTTGGATCTTTAAATAATTGATTAGGCAAACAGAAATAATAAGCCACCATTAGCAATAAAATGACTATTGATTTTTTTTTATTCTGTTTAATAAAGTTAATTAGCCTATACATTAACTATACACAAGAGTTTTAGTTGGTTTAATAATTGTGAATTTAAATAAATACATTTATACTTGATAATAATAATTATTATTTAAACGTGAAAAGGCATTTCATTTCTCTTAATGTAATCATAATTTTTTGTGCTTTATTTTCTTCTGAAAAGATCTTCGCGCAACTAGGCTTCTGCAATGGGAATTCTGGAGATCCTATTTTCACTGAAACTTTTGGAACAGGAACAACTCCAGGCCCACAATTACCAGTGGGAACAACAACATATACTTTTACTACAGGAGATCCTCAAGACGGTTTTTATACCATATCCAATACTACTGCTTATTTTGATTGGCATGCCACTTCGGACCATACAAATGATACAAATGGTAAATGCTTAATTGTTAATGCAAGTTTTACAGCTGGTGAGTTTTATATAAGAACAGTTAGTGGTTTGTGTGAAAATACAACTTACGAATTTTCATCCTATTTACTTAACCTTTTACCATCAGGAGGTTGTGGAGGCAATGGAATCCCTGTTAATGTAAAATTTGAGATTTGGGATAATACCGATACTAATCTTTTAGCAAGTGGAGACACGGGAAATATTGGTGAGACTACAACTCCTACTTGGCTGCAATATGGGTTGGTTTTTCAAACACTACCTGGTCAAACTTCTGTTATTTTAAAAATGATAAATAATGGGATTGGTGGTTGTGGTAATGATTTAGCAATTGATGATATTGTTTTTAAAAGTTGCGGAGATAATATTTCCATTAGTGATGCGTCAAATAATAATAACATTAACATTTGTAGCAATCAAACACCTTACACAACAACTTTAATGGTTACACCAGATAATTCTGTTTTTAGTACTCATTTTTATCAATGGGAAGAAAGTACAGATGGAACAACTTGGATAGATATTACTGGAGAAACTGCACAAACAACAACTGTTTCTGGAATAAATACTTCCAGTTATTTTAGGGCAAAAGTAGCAGAGTCTGCTGTTAACTTAAATAACTCTTTATGTAATGTTGTTTCAGAGGTTTTTCAAGTTGTTGTTAATCAGTTACCGATAGCTCCAACTATAGAATGTTGGGAAACGGCAATAATAAACAATGCAACATGCTCTTGGGAAATAACAGGCACACAACCAGTGCAACCAACTATAGAGTGTTGGGAAACCTCTGTTTTTAATAATACAACTTGTGTTTGGGATGTTTCTGGCACACAACCAATACAACCGACTTTAGAATGTTGGGAAACAGCAACATTTAATAATGCAACCTGTTCTTGGGAAGTTACAGGAACGCAACCAACCCAACCAACAGGATTAGAATGTTGGGAAAGTACATCTTTTAATAATACAACCTGTTCGTGGGAAGTAGCAGGCATACAACCAGCTCCGCCAACAGGATTAGAATGTTGGGAAACCTCTGTTTTTAATAATACAACCTGTGTTTGGGATGTTTCTGGCTCACAACCATTACAACCGACTTTAGAGTGCTGGGAAACAGCAACCTTTAATAATATCAGTTGTGTATGGGAAGTAACCGGCTCGCAACCATCTCAGCCAACAGGATTAGAATGTTGGGAAACCTCAATTTTTAATAATACAACTTGTGTTTGGGATGTTTCTGGAACACAACCAATACAACCGACTTTAGAATGTTGGGAAAGCACTTCGTTTAATAATACAACTTGTGTTTGGGAAGTTATTGGAATACAACCAGTACAACCAACAACTGAATGTTGGGAAACCACAATATTTAATGATGCGACCTGTGTTTGGGAAGTTTCTGGAGTACAACCCAATGAGCCAACAGTATTAGAGTGTTGGGAAACGACGTCGTTTAATCAATCTACTTGTCAATGGGAAATATTAGGTGATCAACCTCTTGAAAATGTAGAAGAGTTTGTAATGTTTTGTGAAGGTGAAACAATCACACTGCAAGCTAATACAACTATTGTAAATCCTACGTATATTTGGGATACAGGTGAACTAGTTTCATTTAAAATAGTTAGTGAATCGGGAACTTATAGTGTAGAAGTTACAGATAATTGCTTAACCACAATAATAACTTTTATAGTTGAGCAAATAGAGACTCCAATAATAGAAACTATTTCCTCAAATGGAAGTTCTGTTATAATAACAACTTCAAACACAGGAAACTTTCTGTATTCTCTAGATGGAGACATATTTCAGACAAGCAATGTTTTTTATAATGTAGAAGGTGGATTATATACCATTTATGTGAAAGCAAATAATTGTAATGAAGAAGTAACAAGTGCATACTTACACTTTTACATCCCTCAATTTTTTACACCAAATGATGACAATAAAAATGACACTTTTGATTTAAAAGGAATAGAATATTTTAACACTTCTGAAGTATATATTTTTAATCGTTATGGTAAGCTTTTAAAGAGTACAAGAAACGCACCATTTTCTTGGGACGGTACCTTTAATAACAATCCTTTACCAACATCAGATTATTGGTATGTTATAATTATTGATGGTCAACGTCGCGTTGGGCATTTTACTTTAAAGCGTTAAAATCGTATTCACGTTCTACTTTGCAAATTTTTACGTTATACCATTTGTACCAATTGGTCCTTCCTTTTTTTTGAGCGACTAAATCATCTGTTTGTTGTTTCCAGTTTTTAATAGCTTCTAAGGTTTTCCAGTAACTCACAGTAATTACAATTTCATTTCTTGCACTTTCAATTCCTAAAAAACCGTCTTGCACTTTAGCTAATTGTTCCATTAAATCAGCCATTTCAGAATAGCCATTATCACCTTCAGTTCTTGTTGAAGTGAAGATTACTGCGTAATAAGGTTCGAAGGTTTTCATTTTTTAAATTTGTTATTTCTCAACGGTAACCCATTGTCCTTTTGTTCGTACCAAAAACTCATTATCGTACATAGCTTCCGCTTGAATGCCAGGTAAATAATAGGTTCCTAAATAGGCTGCATTCAACATAACATTAAAGGTTTTTGTGCCATATTGGCCTTGTTTACTCAAATCAAAATAGAAATTCACTCTATCGCCTCTAATATCTGTAAAACGTGCTTGACTGGTCGTAGATGCGCCAAAATCTGTAAAACGGGTATTTACTATTTCCCAGCCTGAAGGAAATATTTGAGTCAACGCTACATCGTTCACTTGTTCGTTTTTAAGATTGCTAACATTTACAGTTGCTACAAAATCCTGACCTTGTTGCAACTTGCTTATATCTATTACATTTCCTTTTAGATTTTTATAAACCACACTCACACTTAAGCCACGTTGCTCAATTAACTCTTCTCCTAATGGCAGTTTTCCAGAATTTAAAACACGCACATAAACAACATTATCTTGATTGTTTTTAAAGTTGAGTTTATTGTTTCCGTCTTTAATATTTAGTTCACGTTGCGCAATGGCGCTTTTTGTATCTATAGTTTCTGTTTTTCCATTTAAAGAGTAGTCAATTTTTAACGATTTTCCACCATTGGCTTCAACCATTTTTGCTATTGCCAATAAACTATAAGCTGTTGTTTGTGTACTCATCCAATTATTGCTCGATAAATCTTTAGCAATGGTTCTTGCTAATTCTTGTCTTCTATTGTCTTTTGTAACAACCATTGTTTCTAAAGCCATTGCACGATTTCGGTCTATAGAACCATAGGTGTAATAATTATATTGAGGTGCTTTAAACTCAACATTTGCAGTGCTTGAAATTTTATCGCTCGCTTCTTTTTGTCCCGCTAAAGCATAAGCTGCTGCCAATCGCCATTTTGCTTCGTTGGAAATTTCGCTAAACTCTCGTAATCTATTCATTGATGATAAATCCGGGCTACCAGCCAAAGCTAAGGTGTATAATCTGTAGGCTTGAGCTAAGTCTGAATGATAGATTTTATAGCTTGGCCTCCAATCTCGAGCCGCTTGTTTTTGGTATTGTAACCAGTTGCTTTTAAAGGTTAATGGTAGCACATATCCTTTTTTCTCGGCTTCTATCATAAAATGACCAGCATAACTGGTTCCCCAATCATTGGCGGTGTTTTCTCCCATCCAATAGCTCATTCCGCCATTTGGTCTTTGAAAATGCCCTAACCGTTTAATGCCGTTTTGAATGTTAGATTGAATTTCTTGTTTCTTCTTAAGTGGTAGATCAAAAATATCATTTAAAAATAACTGTGGAAAAACGCTAGATGTACTTTGCTCGACACAACCGTGAGGATATTGTACTAAATATTGCAAACGGCGAGAGAAATCCATTGGAGGCATTGTTGAAAACTCTACAGTTGCGCTATTTGAACCTGGTACACCAAACGTTGAGAAATCTAGTGTTTCAGAAGCATTTTCAGCTATTGTTTTATCTAAAGATTTTGAAGATATCGGATTTGGGTTTACGACATCCAATTCTACTTTATAAGTCGATTTTTCTCCATTTCCAGAGGCAATAACTTCAACGGTATTGATACCATTTGCTTTGCTAACATCTAATTCAAAATAAGCCATTTGTTCATCTGGTTTAGCAAATGAAAGTGATTTTGATTGGTCTCCAACTATTGAAATGCCATGGCTAAGCTTCAGCTTGATATCTACATTTTTAACATTAGGTTCCATAGCAAAAACTGTAACAGGTAGCGTTACTTTTTCTCCTGGACTTAATTTCCGCGGAAGCGTTGCCAATACCATTAAAGGCTTTTTAACTTCAACCGATTTGTCTGCACTGCCATAAGCTTCGGTTTTATTATTTCCCGCAATAACCATTGTTCGTACTGCACCAATATAATTTGGCATTTTTATGGTGTGCGATTTTCGGTCGCCAGCATCTAATTTAAAAGGGCCTAAAACTTTTACAACAGGCTTAAAACGGTTTGCTTTTTTATTTTTTCCTGCAGCAGCATTACCATCACCACCAATAGCAAATATTTGATCGATGCTTCCGCTGTAAGCTCCAATAACGTCATCAAAAATATCCCAGGTTTTTACACCTAAAGCTTCACGAGCATAAAAAGCATCCCAAGCATTTGGTGTTTTAAAACGTGTAAGATCGAGCAAACCTTCTTCAACCATAGCAATGGTATACGTCATTGGTTTATTGTTTTTTTCTGAAACAATTACTGCAAATTCTTCTTCTGGACGCAAGACACTTGGCATTCTAATTTCTGGTTCTAATATGGTGTTTGGATCTTCAACCATTAATGGAATTACGCCATATAATCGTAAAGGTAAATCGTTTGCAGTGGTAGCGTGAGGTTGCAATAATGAAATATTTACAAACACATTTGGCGCCATTGCTTTTGTAATAGGGATATCTACAACCGTTTCACCTTGTTTTGTTTCAAGCCATTGATGGTCTATAACTTCTGTGCCATTTTCGATACTAATTAAAGCTCGACCTTCGGTTCCGGAAGGAAAAGTAATTCTTGCTGTTTCGCCAACATTATAATTTTCTTTATCTGCTGAAAAAACCAGCATCTTAGCAGCCTCTTTATCACCACTTGGTTGTTTTTCCCACCAGTTTTTATAAAAATAAACAGTGCGACCCGTGGCGTGTTTGCTTTTTGGATCGTAAACACGAATTAAATAACGACCGCCTTCTTCTTCTGGAACTTTTATGTTGAAGCTTCCTTTGCCTTTGGCATCTGTGTTTATTGTGGCATTCATAAAAGGTTTATGATATGAACTTGAGGTGTATTTTGCTAGATCGTCGTAAGATGAATTCCACCACCAACGCCATTCTATTTTATAGACTTTTACTTCTAATCCGTTTCGTTTTATAGGTTTCCCTTGGTCGTCTACAACAACAACATCGAACGTTTGGTTTTCGTCTGTGTATAAAGACCCATAAGCACGTTGTTTAGGGGTTTTTAATCCTACAAAAGATTCATAAGGCGCGTAATTTTTTGTAAAAGCATCCATTGAGAAATCACCACCATTTTCGAAAGCACGCACTAAAAATTGAACGTTTAGCATTCCAGGAGCATTTTCGCCTACGCTTAATTTATTTGTGATATTGGCAAAACCTTCTTCGTTGACATTGTTTTCAAAAACGGTTATTTCTTCAGTATTGAACTTTCGTGTAGGATCACTAAAAATATAATCGGAGTAGTTTTTAAACGGGCTTGAAGTGTTACTGAATTTAGCCTTTATTTCTGCTTTCACATTTTTTGCAGGCGCACCGTGTAACCAGTTAACATTTAGAGTACCGTTAAGAGGTTTTGAGCCAGAAAGCACTTCGTTTTTAAAATCGACTTTAATTTTTAATCGGTTAGGTTTTACTGTTTCAATTTTTAGTCCTTTATAAAATGTTGCACCACCAACACTTACTTTGGCATTCCAATTTCCTGTTTTGTCTTCGGTGGAAGTTGGTACTGTAAAGGTGTAAAAGTTGTCTATGTTATCTGTGGTGATTTTTTTGTAAACTAATTTTCCGTTAGCATCTGTTACTTCCATTTTTACAGGATGCCCTTTAGGGAGTTTGTTACTGAGGTCATTCAACATAAAAGTTAAATAGAGCGAATCGCCAGGTCGCCAAACACCACGCTCGCCATAAATGTAACCTTTAAGACCGCGTTGTAAATAATTCCCAGCGACGTCAAATTTACTCAGTGATAGAGAATTTCCGTCGTTAAGTTTAATGTAGGTTGTATTGTTTCCTTTTGAAACTATTGCAAAAGCAGCTCGTTTATCTGTTTCAATAGTTGCTAATCCTTCTTGGTTAGTTTTGGAATGTGCAATTTCTTGTTGCTGGTAATTATATAATGTAATTATGGCATTCGCTTCTACGACCGTATTTAAAATATTAGTTACTGCAAAGAAATACGTGTTGTTTGCTCCTTTTTTAACAATAACGCCAAGGTTTGAAGCCAATAGATTTTGTGTTAAATATTTATCGTTATAATAGGCATCGTTACAAGGGTTGTTGCGTTCTCTCCAATTGTAATTTTGATTTTTGTAACTATAAGAAACATTATCCCAATATTCTTCTTCTTTTAACTCTTCATCTTCAGTTGTGCTTTCTGTGTATTCGTCTCCGTAATACTCTTCTTCATAGTATTCATCTTCATAATAATCTTCATTATTTTCAACGTTTGTTATGTTTTGGTTAACCTCACAATTGTATAAGGAATACTCTTTTTTATAACTGATTTCAACTCTGTAGATTGCACCTGCATCTGCTTTAAAAAAGCTTGATAAATCTATACTATAGGCTTTCCATTTCCCCGTGTTTTCTACTTCACTGTTTATTAGTGTAATGGTTTGTTTTGCTATACGTCTACCAACTTGTCTAACACTATTGTCATTTCCACCTTGTAATTCGCTATTTTGTAGAAACTGAAGGATATTATCTTCAAATATTTTAATGATTCTTACATCTACGGCTTTAAGATTTACAGCTTCAAAATTGAATTTTAAGTCTTGAGAATTAGGTAAAATAATACCATTATTGATTAAGCGTGCTTGCGGTTTTATTTCTTCAAAAGAAATGACTTCTGAAAACGGTTTTTTAAGTTTATAATCATCTGTGTTTTGAATGCCTTGAAAAACATCTACTTGAACATTTCCAGTAATTTTAGTGTCTGGGTAAGCTTTTAGAACATTTCCATCAACAACATATTTTGGGTTTTTTGTGTTTTGAATGGTCACCAAACCATCAAAATTTTGTTGTTTTTTTAACGGATCGGAAAAGTTGATGGATAAGTATTGTTCTGGATTTTGAACGACATCTATTTTTGTGATTGTAAAGTTGTTTTTCCCAGGAATGTTTACGCTGTTTTCTCCAGAATTTTCAGCTTTAATGGCTTTTCCGTTCCATTTTACAGTTATTTTTGAATCTTCAACTTTTCGATTGATGCTATCTATTATAAATTGAAACTGTCTTGAAGGTAAACTTTGTTCATTCCATTGAAGACTTAATTTTTTTCCATTTTGGGAAGCTTCAACTAATTGTTTTGCATCCTTTATTGAAATAACATCAGCCGATTTTAATTCGCATTCAAGATATTGCCATACTTTACTGTAAGATTGTAAATCGTTGGTAATAACATTAAAGTTAGGTTGTATGGTTTTAAATTGAAAAGTGTAGTTTTTAAAATCTGAAGGGACATCGTTATATATTTCACCTAGTTTAACAGTTACTGCATATTCTGTATCTGGATCCAGGTTTTCATCTGGATAAAATAAAAGGGAATGCTTGCTTTTTGAAATTAATTTTCCTGAAATATGTGGTTTTGTAGTCACAATATTTTCTGTAATTTCTTCATCTAATTCCCATTTATCAACATCTTTAGTCAAATTAATCGCTACCGGACTTGCCACAGAAACACGACCAGAAGTTGTGAAGCTTATATATTCCTTAAACTTAAAAAGATTATTGGTTTCTACTGTTTTCTTTTTACAAGAGCTTGTTAAAATGATAAAGAATACTAAGGCAAAAATGGATTTTAATTGCATAACGATGTTGATTTAAAAGTGAATTACGGTAAAAAGAAAACGGTAAGAGTATTCTTGTTAATTATAATACGCTTTAGTATTTGGTTTTAGTCTGTTACGAGGTGTTAAATTAGTATTAAAGTTTTAAGAGGGCTAATTTTTTTCTCAAAAAGTAATAACCAAACGTAATGGTTTTAATCTAATTAAGATTGCTGGTTTTTAACCAGCTAGACACAAATAAAAACGACTTTTTATTAGTATCTTCGCATAAAAATTTAATAATTCGTAAAAAATAAACATATATGGAAGCAGTTGCTACCGATTTCGGAATAAAAGAAGCTTTAAAACAATTAGGTGTTTTAGCTGTAAATGAAGGAACTTCAACAGGCTCTAATCATTTTTCTAATGGAGATATTATTGAGTCATATTCACCAGTAGATGGGCAATTAATTGCTAAAGTTAAAGCTACTACGCAAGCAGATTATGATAAAATGATGGCTACTGCAACTACTGCTTTTAAAGAATGGAGAACAATGCCTGCGCCACAACGTGGGGAAATTGTAAGACAATTTGGTGATAAATTAAGAGAGAAAAAAGAAGCTTTAGGTAAACTAGTTTCTTATGAAATGGGAAAATCTTACCAAGAAGGCTTAGGTGAGGTACAAGAAATGATAGATATCTGTGATTTCGCTGTTGGTTTATCACGCCAATTACATGGCTTAACCATGCATTCTGAACGTCCAGGACACAGAATGTACGAACAATATCATCCACTAGGAGTTGTTGGGATTATTTCAGCATTTAACTTCCCTGTTGCAGTTTGGGCTTGGAATACAGCTTTAGCTTGGATTTGTGGAGATGTTTGTGTTTGGAAACCAAGTGAAAAAGCTCCAATTTGTGGTATTGCGTGTCAAAATATAGCAGCCGAAGTCTTTAAAGCTAATGGTTTGCCAGAAGGAATTTGTAATCTTATTAATGGTGATTATAACGTTGGGGAAATGATGACTAAAGATACACGAGTGCCTTTAATATCTGCAACAGGATCTACAAGAATGGGTAAAATCGTGGCACAGGAAGTTGCTAAGCGTTTAGGTAATTCTTTATTAGAATTAGGTGGAAATAACGCAATAATTGTTACACCAGATGCCGATGTGAAAATGACGGTTATTGGTGCTGTATTTGGTGCTGTTGGTACAGCTGGACAACGTTGTACCTCAACACGTCGTTTAATCATCCATGAAAGCATGTATGATAAAGTAAAAGAGGCAGTAGTAAAAGCTTATGGACAATTACGTATTGGGAATCCTTTAGATGAAAACAATCATGTTGGACCACTTATAGATAAAGATGCTGTGAAAATGTATGAAGCTGCTTTAGAAAAAGTAGTTGCAGAAGGCGGAAATATTGTAGTTGAAGGCGGCGTACTTTCAGGTGAAGGTTATGAGTCTGGATGTTATGTGAAACCAGCAATTGCTGAAGCAGATAATTCATTTGAAATTGTACAACACGAAACATTTGCACCCGTTTTATACTTATTAAAATATTCTGGAGATGTGCACAATGCACTAGAGATTCAAAATGGCGTGGCACAAGGATTGTCTTCTGCTATTATGACAAATAATTTACGTGAAGCAGAAGCTTTCTTATCTGTACAAGGATCAGATTGTGGTATTGCAAATGTGAATATAGGTACTTCTGGAGCAGAAATTGGAGGTGCTTTTGGAGGTGAAAAAGAAACTGGTGGTGGGCGCGAGTCTGGATCAGATGCTTGGAAAGTATATATGAGACGCCAAACAAATACTATTAATTATACTACAAACTTGCCTTTAGCCCAAGGTATAAAGTTTGAC
>ERZ1027208.522-NODE-522-length-14769-cov-6.828938_pt1 | contig 14769 bp, 12 predicted proteins | sample MGYA00520867_ERZ1027208 | MGnify/ENA primary metagenome ERZ1027208 (study PRJEB33311, sample SAMEA4378413) | marine metagenome | biome: Marine biome; feature: Fjord; material: Water | collected 2014-07-20T08:00:00Z/2014-07-... | depth 75 m ...
CGCTGACCAAAAATTATCATCCGTGGCGATCCGAATAATCCGGTCATCGCTGAGGCCAGCGTGCTTTTTCCAAATTTCCACGGCCTCGTCGTCGGTATGATAAACCGTAACTAGTAAGCGTGACGCATCGATACCAAATACCTTAGTCAACAGATCCCACGCCAGTGGAATGGCATCTTCTTTGAAGTAGTCTCCAAAACTGAAGTTGCCGAGCATTTCAAAAAATGTGTGATGGCGCGCAGTATATCCGACGTTATCCAGATCATTGTGTTTGCCACCGGCACGCACGCATTTCTGTGAAGTGGTGGCGCGGCTATAATCGCGTGTCTCGACACCCGTAAAAAGGTTCTTGAATTGAACCATACCCGCAGCAGTAAACATGAGCGTCGGATCGTTGCGCGGGACCAGCGGGCTGGACGGCACAATCGCGTGGCCGTTATCCCCAAAGTAGTTCAGGAAGGTCGAGCGAATTTCGTTGAGCGTTTGCATGATGTCCGTCCTTTGGGCACGCGAAATAATCCTTTTGAGATAACGTTGGCACAAGGGTCTGTCCACAGGCCGCACAGTAAAAAAGGAGGCACACCTTGCGGCATGCCCCCTTTTTCAAGTTTGCTTGGTCAATGTGACCCGATCAACCGTCAAGAATGTCAGGATCATCCAAATTTTCGGAACCATCAAAATCCAGCCCATGTGCGGCGCGGATTTTATCTTCGATGTCGATAGCCATGGCTTCGTGTTCGCGCAGATAGTTTTTCGCGTTTTCACGTCCCTGCCCGATCCGTTCGTCCCCATAAGAGAACCAGCTGCCGGATTTGTCTACAAGGCCGGCCTTTACACCCATGTCCAGTAGTTCACCCATCTTCGAAATGCCTTCGCCGTACATGATGTCAAATTCAACCTGCTTGAACGGCGCTGCAACTTTGTTCTTAACAACTTTCACACGTGTTTGGTTGCCCACAACCTCATCGCGGTCCTTAAGCGAACCAATGCGACGGATATCAAGACGTACTGAAGAGTAAAACTTAAGGGCGTTACCGCCAGTTGTTGTCTCAGGTGAGCCGAACATGACGCCAATTTTCATCCTGATTTGGTTGATGAAAATAACCATACAGTTCGATTTCGAAATCGATCCAGTTAATTTGCGCATTGCTTTGCTCATCAGGCGCGCTTGTACACCAACAGAGCTATCGCCCATTTCACCTTCTAGTTCGGACTTTGGCGTAAGCGCAGCAACCGAATCCACGATCACCATGTTTACAGCACCAGAACGCACCAGCGTATCCGTTATCTCCAATGCTTGTTCGCCAGTATCGGGCTGGGAAATAAGCAATTCGTCAATATCCACACCCAATTTTCTTGCGTACTGTGGATCAAGCGCGTGCTCGGCATCTACAAAAGCACAGACACCGCCAGCCTTTTGCTGCTCTGCAACACAATGCAGTGTCAAAGTTGTTTTACCCGACGATTCAGGGCCGTAGATCTCGATGATCCGTCCCATTGGCAAGCCACCGATGCCAAGTGCGATATCAAGCCCAAGCGATCCAGTTGAAGATGATACAATATCTTGAATCGCTCCCTCGGCACCCAGCTTCATAATTGAGCCTTTGCCGAACTGCCGTTCAATTTGCGCCAGCGCGCTATCAAGCGCCTTTTGCTTGTCTGCTGATTTCTTATCCATATTCAAAAGATCTGCCGTTGCCATTGGGGTTCTTCCTTTACTGTCACAGGGTGGCGGTGGCGGCAATCGCCCCTGACCAACAAGTTCTTATGTTCTGCTAATGTTCTTATGGGTACAAAGATGGAACATTTCAATAAGTATTTTCTTATGCCATCTTGGGAGTAGATTGGTTAATAAGGTGTTTATAATGTTAAACGTCGTATCGACAGGTTGGATGGAGACCGTAAATGCTTGTTTTCTTTAAAGAACGTTTGGCGTTCCTATCTGTTCCCAAAACGGGAACCACAGCTTATCAAACAGCTTTGGCACCGCGTGCCGATTTGGTTATTACTGATCCGCCGCTTTTGAAGCATGCGCCAGTCTACCGGTATAATCGCTTTATTCGTCCCATGTTTTTAAATGTTTGTGATGCTGAGATGGAACTGATGGCGGTAATGCGTCATCCCGTCAGCTGGTTAAGTAGTTGGTATCGTTACAGACAACGTCCCTTTATGAAAGATCGCCCGAACAATACTCATGGAATCAGCTTTGACGAATTTGTGCTGGCATACATGAAAGGCAAACGACCAGGCTTTGCCGAGGTCGGAAGTCAGCTGAAATTCTTGGAAAAGCAACCAAACGGCACTGGCATCACCCATTTGTTCGCGTACGAGGACCAAGGCCGATTGCAATTGTTTTTGGAGGACCGCCTGGATGTTAAACTGGATCTCGCACGTGAAAATGTATCACCAAACATCCAAGTGGAATTATCACCTGATGTTGAGGAAAGGTTCCGCCGCAAGTTCGCTGAAGAGTTCGCATTGTACGACAGTATTTCTCAAGACTAATGAAGCTGCTTGTTAACCGTTTCAGTGAGATCACTGAGTGAGAAAGGCTTTGGCAAGAAGACTGAGTTTGGAATCTTCTTTTGGGCTTCACCTAGGCTGTCCTCTGCATATCCGGAAACAAAGACAACTCTTACACCTGGCCGTTCTATTAGGGCTTCACGGACCCAGCTTGGCCCGTCCTTGCCGGGCATAACGACGTCGGTGACGAAAACGTCAATCTTTAGGCTCACATCTTCAAGTGTTTCTAATGCAGCCTCTGCATTTTCAGCTTCCAACACGGTGTATCCGCGCAATCGGAGCGCTCGACTGGCGAAGGCACGCACGGGCGCTTCATCTTCAACCAATAAAATCACACCACCCTTTGGCAAGTTTGACATGTCTTTGGGCGCCTCCGCAGCTTTTGGCAAAACAATCTGTTCCGAAGGCGCAAGAACAGGGAAGTAGAGCGTGAAGCATGTCCCAACCCCTTCATCACTATCTACAAAGATGTAGCCGCCGGTCTGTTTGATGATCCCATACGCTGTAGAAAGCCCTAGACCAGTTCCCTCTCCCGTACGCTTTGTTGTGAAAAAAGGTTCGAATACTTTTTGCAACTTATCAGAAGGAATCCCCGTGCCATCGTCACATACTTTGATGGTGACATAATCACCCGCAGGGACGGAAACCTGATCCCGTTGGAGTGGTTCGGTCAAGTTAGCACATTCTGTCAGAATCCGAATTTCCCCCCCACTAGGTAATGCATCACGTGCGTTCACAACGAGGTTCATCAACACCTGTTCTAGTTGCCGTTTGTCGGCCCGAATGGGTTTAAGTACGGGATCGTGGCTAAGGGTAAGGGTTACTTTTTCTCCTACCAAGCGGTTGAGGAGATGTGTCAAGTCGGCCAGCGTATCACGCATGTCCAAGGTTTCAGGCTGGAGCGTTTGTTTGCGTGAAAAAGCAAGCAATTGCCCCACAAGGGCTGCAGCACGATTTGCGTTCTGGTTGATTTGAACAAGGTCGCTATAGTCGCCATCACCTTGATCATGACGTAACAACAACAGATCGCAATGCCCCGAAATTGCGGTTAACAGATTGTTAAAATCATGCGCAACGCCTCCAGCCAACTGACCAATCGCTTGCATCTTTTGACTTTGGACAAATTGCGCTTCAAGTGATTTCAATTCAGTCGCGTCGTGCAACACCGCAATTAGTGCCGGCGTTCCGTCTTCCTCGATCCGGTTCAGAGTGACCTGCACAAATGCTTCGCGGTCGCCACGCGTGAGCCGAAGGAATTCTGACTTTTGAGCCAAACGACCCGCGAGTGTATCTTCGAGCCAATCCGAAATGGATCGTCCAAGCCCTTCCATCAATGAAGAAATATGTGCGCCCTCAGTCAAGACAACGCCAATAAGTTTAGAAGCACGTTTATTGAACGCCTGAACTGTACCGTCCGGCGCTATTTTTACCATTGGGATCGGCATGTCCTGGAATACTTGCCAGTCGGGGTTTTGGCCGACATCGTCAATGGCAGGGGGCGGTAGGAAATATATTGCGCGTCGCCCTGCTCCGGCATCGGTTTGCGCCACCAATGCAGGCTGGTTGCCTGATATGGTCGCTACTTTCATCACGGTTCCAGGTACAACAACCTGTTCTGAAAATACGTTATCCAACGACTTGCAGCGCACACCAATAAATTGCCTGGCCGCATGGTTCATCGACAAAATAGCACCGCTGCGCCCTACCATCATCATAGGAAGAATGCGGTTATCACTAGGGAGTGTTCCGCTTGTTTGGACATTTTGCGGCTCGACACGCCAAGCAAAACAGCCTGTTCCGACGGCATGAACCGTCAACAAAATCTGGCCGCTGTTGGTCACGATTTCCTCGCGGGCAGAGCCGCCTATTTCAGCGCGCGATTGTAAGCGAAACAAAATCGCATTCGGGTTGGCCATTCGTTCGGTCAAAACGGAAGAAAGTGTTTTATCCTGTGTCTGCCCAAAAACGCGATCCGCTGCAGGATTGGCCGAGACGATTTGGCCATCAGGTTCGGTGATAAAGCTGGGTGCGCTATCGTTTGAAATGAAATGGGAGACTGATTTTTGGCTCTGGTCTCGCGCAATGCTGTGTCCAGACCGCATCAAGCTAAGAATAACGACAACGCAGGCAAGACTAAGGGCCGCAGCCGTTACCGCACGCTGGCTTTGACCTTCAAACATCATCCATCCTGCACCACCCAGGAGTATGGCCAAACCAGCCAGAATGCCCAATCGTTGCGGTGCTATCATAAGCAACCGTTCAGTAAACGAAACGCTAGTGGTGTGCTGCATGTCTCCCCTTCCAGCAACGTTCGGAACATCTGCCCGAATCGTGCCTTCACTGTTGCCTTGAAGGGTTAATCAGCGATTAACCGACACGAGAAACCAGTTAACATTCCCGTGTCGGTTGAGGTTTGGCTATTATTTGCTCTGCGTCAAGTGTGCAGTATAAAAACCGTCACCTAATTCAGTCACATCATAGGTATGCTGCCATGTGCAGCGCCAGCCTGTGTTGCGCTCTAAAAAGGCCTCAACACGCGCTGCGTTCTCTTCTTTCAGGATCGAGCACGTCGCATACGCAAGCGTTCCCTGAGGCGTTACCAACTGCATTGCTGCATCAAGGATATCGTCTTGCAGGCCCATGGTTTTTTCCAGCTCATCGGATGTAAGACGCCATTTGGCCTCAGGTCCGCGGCGCCATGATCCGCTCCCCGAACAAGGCGCATCAACCAGCACCAGATCATACGGTCCTTGATCGGCTAGATCACCGGTGCCCAGTTGCGTAATCTCAACGCCAGCTCGAGCCTCCCTGAGGGGAAGGTCACGCATGCGGGAAGCCTCAATATCATGAGCAAACACCCTAATGTCTTCGCGGGCTGCCAGAGCAAGGGATTTGCCACCACCACCTGCGCAATAGTCCAAAACGCGTGCCGATTTTGGCAATGCATCAACAACAGCCTGACTGCTTGCATCCTGAAGCTCCACAAACCCATCGAGGTAAGCTGGTGAATTGCGAATACGCCGGGGTCCTTCTGTAACCGTAAGTGCGGTTGGGCTGAGCGGATTGGCCGTCACTTCAACGCCTGCGTCCTTTAGCATCAGGGTCGCGTCAGAAGTATTTGTTTTTGCAGTATTCACACGCAGTGTAATGGGCGCACGTTCTTGAAGAGCCTTTGCGGTATCAGCTGCTTTATCGCCAAGAGAGTCTTCAAAACGGGAAATGAGCCAGTCAGGAAGGTTCCACGCCTCTTCAGTTGGCATATCACCCGAAGCCAAATCAACCTCGTAATCTACAAGCGGCGTAGGCGCATGACCTTCCCCTGTGAACAAGGTATCAAGGTCAACGCCCTGCCCGCGCAGCAAGCCAATCATAAGCCCACGGCCCGTTGAAGCACGGCCCAGCCATGCAGCACTGCGCTGAACCCGCAATACGTCAAAAACGTAGTCGCGGATGGCGGCGCGGTCCTTGGAGCCAGCATAGCGATTGCCACGGCCCCAACGGGTCAGCACTTGCTCGGCGGGAAGACCATCGCCAATCATGTCGAGAATTTCGATGGCGGCAGCCACCCGTGCGGCAGGTGTCATGGGTTAACCAATCCTGTAGTTAGGGCTTTCGCGGGTGATTTGAACGTCATGCACGTGGCTCTCTTTGGGCCCGGCACCAGTGATTTTTACAAACGAGCAGTTCTTGCGCATTTCATCGACAGTAGCACAGCCAGTATACCCCATCGCCGCGCGCAAACCGCCGACCATTTGGTGAACCACAGTTGCTGCACTGCCTTTATAGGCGACCTGACCTTCGATGCCTTCTGGCACCAGCTTGTCACTGGCGGCATCTTTTTGGAAATACCGATCGGCAGAGCCACTGGCCATGGCGCCAAGGCTGCCCATGCCCCGATAACTTTTGAAGCTACGGCCTTGATACAGAATAACTTCTCCGGGGCTTTCATCTGTGCCCGCGATCATTGAACCAACCATCGCACAGGACGCGCCTGCAGCAATCGCCTTTGCAAAATCGCCTGAGAACTTGATGCCACCATCAGCAATCACGGGAATATCGCCTGCAGCCTTAGCGCAATCCATAATCGCAGTCAGCTGTGGAACACCAACACCTGCAACCATACGTGTGGTACAGATAGAGCCTGGTCCGATACCAACCTTAACCGCGTCAGCACCAGCACCGATCAACGCGCGGGTTGCTTCGCCAGTCGCTACATTGCCTGCAACCACCTGAACTTCATTGCTGAGCTTTTTGGCGCGCTCAACAGCAATTGCGACCCCTTCGGAGTGACCATGCGCGGTGTCTATAACAATCATGTCAACGCCAGCATCAACCAACGCCTGTGAACGTTCAAAGCCTGCATCACCTGTTGTTGTCGCTGCAGCCACACGCAAGCGACCCAGTTCATCTTTGCAGGCTGTTGGGAACAGTACTGCTTGTTCTGTATCCTTGAGCGTTAACAAACCCGTAAGTTTGCCCGTGCCATCAGTGATCAGCAGTTTTTCGATGCGGCGCGCCTTCATCAGGCTGATCGCTTCGTCACGGTCGGCAGGCTCGTGAAGGATCGCCAGATTGTCGGTGCTCATCATCAGATGGACCGGGGTCGCATCATCATGGGCAAACCGCATGTCACGGTTCGTGACAATGCCGACCACGCGACCAATTTCGTCAACCACGGGAAACCCAGTGACGCGATAGCGCGCTTGCAGAGCTTTAGCGTCTGCCAGTGTTTGATTGGCCGTTAGCGTGATCGGGTTATAAACAATCCCGCTCTCGAAACGTTTTACGCGCCGGACCTCGCGGGCCTGCTCGTCAATTGTTAAATTGCGGTGGATCACACCCATGCCGCCCGCTTGGGCCATGGCAATGGCCATACGGCCTTCGGTGACGGTATCCATCGCAGAGCTCAACAACGGGATGTTAAGCGCGATAGACTGTGTCACGCGTGTGCGGGTGTCTGCGGTGGTGGGCAGGACCGAAGATGCGGCTGGAACAAGCAACACATCATCGAACGTCAGGGCCTCACGAATCTCCATAAAAACCTCCATGGGGAATGGGTTCATTTGGCGGTTTGCTATTTCACGGATACGCGGGTTTGAAAAGGGCTGATGGTGTGATCTCTTGCAATCAGTGCATGCTTGACCAAAGCTGCGGCAAAACAGGAGAGCATAATGAGCAAGCATGGCTATGAAGGCGGCAGGTTGGACCTACCGTTTGTCGGGATTTCAACCTTTGGCAAGCGACCCTACGAACCTGATTGGGCAAAGCTGGATGCTGATGTTGCTATCCTTGGTGCGCCTTATGATGCGGGCACGCAGTTTCGTGCAGGCGCACGGTTTGGGCCACGCGCTGTGCGGGAAGCCTCAACCCTGTTTAGCTTTGGCCATGCTGGCGCTTATGACCATGAGGACGATGCAACCTATCTACCCGGTGACGTGAACATTGTGGATATGGGGGATGCCGACATTATCCACACCGATACCGAAACCAGCCATGCCAACATTGAGACAGGTGTGCGCGCGGCGCTAGAGGCGGCTGCCCTGCCCGTGGTGATTGGCGGCGATCACTCGATCAATATACCCTGTATTCGCGCATTTGATGGCCAAGGTGACATTCACATCCTCCAGATCGACGCGCATCTGGATTTTGTGGATGAACGGCACGGCGTGCGCCATGGTCATGGGAACCCCATGCGCCGCGCCGCGGAACATGACTATGTCACAGGGCTGACGCAGGTCGGCATTCGCAACGTCAGCTCCACCGCCAAAGAAGGCTATGCAGATGCCCGCGGGATGGGTTCGGACATCATCAGCGTGCGCCAAGCCCGTAAAATGGGTGTGGGCGGCGTGATGGCCCATATTCCAGCAGACGCACGCGTTTATGTGACATTGGACATCGATGCGTTCTGCCCCTCTATTGCTCCTGGTACAGGGACGCCTTCACACGGTGGCTTTCTGTATTACGAAGTTTTGGAACTGCTCAAGGCCGTGGCCGAACGGCACGAAGTTGTTGGCATGGACTTGGTCGAGGTTGCCCCTGATTATGACCCCTCAGGTTCTACTCAAATCCTAGCGGCGCAGATTCTGCTGAATTTTCTGGGGTTCATTTTTCATACGCGTCGCGAGACTTAAATTCAATCAATGGTTGCTAACGCTTTTGACCTTTGAGTAAAAAGAAAAAACTCTTGATGAAAAGGCAATTAAATGCGGCTACTTTTATCTTCACTCGCTTGCGCGGTTCTTTTGTCAGCATGCGGCGGCCCTTCCCTCACACCTGAGCAGAAAGCTACGCGCGCAGCCAACATTGCGAGAAACGATGAAGCGTTAAAAACTGCACAAAATGTGGTTGTAGACGGAAAAACCTTTCGCGTAGCGACCATTTCCGAAAAAGCGTATGCTTTGGTTGAGCTGCAAAGCACATCTACAAAGTATACTGTAGCTGATGTAGAACGTGCCGGAGCGCGTGTTACAGGCTGCAAAGCAACATTTTCACCTGGAATTCTTGCGTTTTTGTCGGGAGACATTAATACAGTTGATCTAAATGACCTTAGAAGCAAAATATCTGGACGATTTAGCGGTTGGCAGGTCGATTTAGCATGCTGAGGAAGTTTGCGCTGTCTTTGGGTATTGTCGTTTGCGTCACGTTGGCTGGTTGCGCCCCAGCGCCCCAAAGCGACGGACCTACAGCAGCTAAAGAAGTGTCAAAACGCGCAATCTTGTTCCCCAACTATCCTCAGGCGGGGCGGACCTATCTGTCGTTTTCCTCAGCTCACGGCTTTCAGGTTAACTATCTTGGCCAAGGCGGCGCATCAAAGCTTTGGTATCCGGGAAACAGGGCCGTTCTAGACGAAGAATACAAACGCGATGTGATCGGTGGCACGCAGGTTCTGTGCTGGCGTCACGGAGGGAACACTTATAATCCTGTCACCAAAAAACGCGGTGGGAACTTTGCCTGTATGCCTTTGGATCTTTCGCGTAAAACCATTGTTGCCGAGCTGGCGGGTGATCCCTTCAAGCTGACAACAGGCGCGCTGCCTTACCGTTTGAACCGTTGCGTTGCACCCGCGGAATTCACCTTTGATCGCAATCGGTTTGGCTGCTGAACAATCCGCAATGGCGCGATTAAACCACCAGATGACGCCTGCGGGCTTTCCATGCGCGCAGGCTTAGCTATTGTGCCCTTAATTGTAATTCGGGGCTGCACCAAATGACCTATGATCCACTTGTAATCTTTACCCCTTCCGGAAAGCGTGGCCGTTTTCCTGTTGGTACCCCCGTTTTGACCGCCGCGCGCCAATTGGGCGTCGATCTGGATTCTGTTTGTGGCGGCCGTGGTATTTGTTCCAAATGTCAAATCACGCCCAGTTACGGCGAGTTTTCAAAGCACGGTTTGACCGTGGAAGATGACGCCCTATCCGAGTGGAACAAGGTCGAAGCGCGCTATGATGAAAAACGCGGCCTGAAAAAGGGCCGTCGTTTGGGGTGTCAGGCAACTGTGCTGAAGGACATCGTCATTGACGTACCTGCCGAAAGCCAAGTGCACAAACAAGTGGTCCGTAAACGTGCCGAGGTTCGTGACATCACGCTCAACCCATCGACAAAGCTATTTTATGTCGAGGTAGTTGAACCTGACATGCATGAACCATCCGGCGATCTGGAGCGGCTGCAACAGGCCCTACTAGAGCAATGGCAAGTCGAAGAAGTCACCGCCGATCTGCACATCTTGCAAATCATGCAACCTGTGTTGCGCAAGGGCAAATGGAAGGTCACAGTTGCCGTGCACCTTGGGGATCATGAAAACAAACCGCGCATCATGCATATCTGGCCGGGATTTTATGATGGTACGATTTATGGCGTTGCTGTTGATCTTGGCTCAACCACCATTGCCGCGCACCTGTGTGATCTACAAACTGGCGAGGTTGTTGCCTCGTCGGGCGTGATGAATCCGCAGATCCGCTTTGGTGAGGATCTGATGAGCCGCGTCAGCTACTCTATGATGAACGATCGCGGTGCCGAGGAAATGACACTGGCGGTACGCGAAGGCATGAACTCGCTATTCACTCAGTTGGCGTCAGAGGCCGCAATCGACAAACAGCTGATTGTGGATTCCGTGTTTGTGTGTAATCCGGTTATGCACCACTTATTCCTCGGGATTGATCCGTTTGAATTAGGCCAAGCCCCGTTTGCCTTGGCTACCTCTAACGCGATGCGCCTCCGCGGCCGCGACATGGACCTCAATATCCACGAATCCGCCCGTGTTTACATTTTGCCGTGCATTGCGGGCCATGTGGGCGCGGATGCGGCGGCTGTTGCATTGTCTGAAAGCCCGCAAACCTCGGATGATCTGGTGCTGGTTGTTGATGTGGGCACCAACGCTGAAATTTTGCTGGGCAACAAAGAAAAAGTGCTAGCATGTTCGTCTCCTACGGGGCCTGCATTTGAGGGTGCGCAGATCAGCTCGGGACAGCGCGCAGCGCCGGGTGCCATTGAACGGGTTGAGATTGACCCCGTCACCAAGTTGCCCCGCTTTAAGGTTATCGGTTCTGATCTGTGGTCAACTGAAGAAGGTTTTGACGCCGCAATTGCTCAAACTGGTGTGACTGGAATCTGTGGCTCAGGCATCATCGAAATGGTAGCCGAAATGCGCATCCACGGTATTGTGGATGCCCCCGGTTTGATTGGCACATCTGAGCAGACAGGGTCACCTGCTGTATTCGCAGATGGTCGTACAAACAGCTATCTGGTCTATGACGGCACTGAGAACGATGGCCCTAAAATCACAGTCACCAACCGCGATATCCGCGAAATCCAAATGGCAAAAGCCGCGCTTTATTCAGGTGCGCGTCTGTTAATGGACAAATTCGGCGTCGATAAAGTGGACCGTATTGTGCTTGCTGGTGCTTTTGGCGCGCATATTTCAACCAAACACGCGATGGTTTTGGGTATGATCCCTGATGCCCCACTGGACAAGGTTACATCCGCAGGCAACGCCGCCGGCACGGGCGCACGGATTGCGCTGCTCAACAGCGAAGCCCGCAGCGAAATCGAAGAAACCGTGCGCCGTATTCACAAGATTGAAACAGCGATCGAGCCGCGTTTTCAGGAGCATTTTGTCAATGCGTCGGCCATTCCCAACGCGGTTGAGCCCTTCCCGATCCTCAATTCAATCGTCACGCTGCCAACGCAAACCTTTAACACGGGTGGTGGCGATGGCGGTGGCAGTGGCGGACGTCGCAGGCGCCGGAGTTCGTAAAGCATCATCACCCTGTAAGATCCGTTCCATGGGACTGCAGGTTCCATCTTTGTTCTTGAATAGCATCCCGATTTGCGTCACCTTATATGATGCAGGCGGTGATAAGCTTGGACAAGTGGTGGTGGCTTGAGATAGTCACCATCAATAGACGGAGGGCCCTATGCCGCACACATACTACGACTTCTTTGCGGGCGGTGGCATGGCCGGAGTTGGCCTTGGGTCCCATTGGGATTGTCTGTTTGCAAATGACATCGACGCAAAAAAGGCAGCCAGTTACAGAGCGAACCATCATGGCGGCAATGAACTCCTATTAAAGGATGTTGCTCAGGTTTCATTGGATGAATTGCCTGGATCACCTGATCTTGTGTGGGCTTCTTTTCCTTGTCAGGATCTTTCGCTGGCCGGAAATGGTGCTGGCCTCGCGGGCAAACGTAGCGGCATGTTCAAACCATTCTGGCAGTTGATGCGCTCGCTGCATGCGGATGGCCGCGGCCCGAAAATCATTGCTCTTGAAAACGTCTACGGCGCAATCACAAGTAACGGTGGACGGGACTTTGCGACGCTTGCGGCCGCCTTCTCGGGGCTGGGGTATCGCTTTGGTGCCATGGTCGTTGATGCCGTTCACTTCCTGCCACAGTCGCGCCCTCGGTTCTTCATGGTCGGAATTCGGGGTGATCTAACAATCCCAGATGGATACACGGCTGATGGTCCTTGCGCGATGTGGCATCCTCCAGCCCTGATTGAAGGGTGTAATCTGCTTTCTCCTACAGCCGCCTCGCGGTGGCATTGGTGGAACCTCCCTACTCCATCGGTCCGTACTACCAGTCTTGCTTCGCTCATCGAGGATAAGCCGACCAGCGTAAAATGGCATACAAAAACGGAAACGAAATACCTGCTGGACATGATGTCCGACCACAATCTCAAAAAGGTTGAAGCGGCCAAACAGGGCGAGGAACGTGTCGTTGGTACGATATATCGACGGACACGCAAAGATTCCGATGGCGTGAAACGACAGCGTGCGGAAGTGCGATTTGATCAAATCGCAGGCTGCCTGCGCACACCCGCCGGTGGTTCAAGCCGTCAAACGATCATGTTGGTAGAGGGCAGTAAGATTCGCTCGCGCCTCCTTTCAGCACGCGAAGCGGCGTCCCTTATGGGCCTACCTGATACATATATCCTGCCCGAGCGTTACAATGAGGCTTACAAACTCGCTGGTGACGGTGTTGCCGCTCCAGTGGTTCGCTATTTGGCTGACGCCATCTTCGAACCGGTATTGAAACGGAATAGACTCGCTTTGGTTGCGTGAATTTTAGTAGATGATGGTCATGGTTGACCGTAATCCCGACGACACAAACTTCCCGCCCTTTGAAACCGAAGATCTTCGGACAAATCTGGCTGAATTTTTAATTCAAAAATTCGAGGACCCTATCTCGGGGAAACCCCGAACCATTGGTGGGTTCAAATGGGGGGTATACGCGTTCTTCGATTATGACGGAGAGCCAATTTACGTTGGACAGACCAAAGAAAAAGTAAGCACCCGAATTCGGCGCCACCTGACAAATCAGCGAACCGATGCGGTCGCGATGTCAGTCCTAGACCCGTTTGAAGTTTTTGAGGTCGAAGTTTGGCCCTTACCTCAATTTCAAAAAACAGGTGCAACTGATCCAGATGCTAAGGCACATTTGGACTCGCTGGAAGACCTTGTGTATCAAGAGGCGATTTTGGGAAGCACCTTCAAAGCTGTTTTAAATGAAAAAGATCCGCCCGCCGCGACAATGCAGGTAATCAAACCTCCATCGCTTCGTTGGCGTCTTGTTTCGGACGAGGTTCACAGGATCAGGTCCCATCCCGATTTTCGTATCGCAAGGCGTTCCTTGATCATTTCACGTCTGGCCCAGGTCATCTCGGAACGTAAGGTCCAAGGCGGCCTTCGCCGTGTCATGCTCACTCAGGCAAAACGCTTACAATGGCTGGCCGAGCGCCGGTACTTCGCCCTTGGAGATACGGTATCCGTGGCTGAAGAAGATCGCGAAAACGACTAACCCACAAAAAATACTGCCTTGCGAAATTCCAAACGAAACAGTATCAAAACACCGTCGCGGGTGTAGCTCAATGGTAGAGCATTTGCTTCCCAAGCAAGTGACGAGGGTTCGATTCCCTTCACCCGCTCCAATTTGATCAACTGATTTCATCGATATTGCGTACAGGTCTGTTGCATGCGACTGATGCTCTAGCTGAAACGGAGCGCGCATCATGAATTTTCTACAAATCACCTCCTTGCTGATTGTCCTTGCTGGGGGATTTGGTGCGATAAACCATCTGTTTCTAAAATTGCCTTCTGCGATTGGTATTCTTGTCGTTTCCTTGCTTGCATCGTTTGTGCTGCTGGGCCTTGATGTGATGCTGCCTGCTTTGGGTATTGCAGATAATGTGCGGGGCATCGTCACGGGGATCGATTTTTCTGAGGCGCTACTGGAAGGCATGCTGGGTCTGTTGCTATTTGCGGGGGCCTTGCACGTTAAACTAGGGGATTTACGTGCGCAGTGGCGGGTGGTGTTTTTGATGGCCACTCTGGGCATCGCGCTCTCAACGGTTATTGTTGGCATTGGCTTTTCGTGGCTCACAGGTATGCCAATCCTTGTGGCACTGGTGTTTGGCGCGTTGATCTCTCCTACTGATCCGGTGGCTGTGCTGGGTGTGTTGCGTGAAGCAGACCTGCCAAAAGCACTGGAAACGAAAATTGCAGGGGAAAGCCTGTTCAATGACGGTGTTGGCTATGTGGTGTTTTTGGTCCTTGTTGGCCTCGCGTTCCCGCACGGCGATGCGCACGGCGCGGCCTCCAATCCAATTACAGGCGCCGCCATTCTGTTTTTCCAAGAAGCTGTCGGCGGTGCCGTATTGGGGATTGCTCTAGGTTGGCTAACATCCAGGGTACTGCCCGCCAGTGCTGACTCCCCCTCCGAAGTACTACGGACCCTGGACTTCGCGTTACAG
>ERZ1027208.523-NODE-523-length-14753-cov-18.569125_pt1 | contig 14753 bp, 18 predicted proteins | sample MGYA00520867_ERZ1027208 | MGnify/ENA primary metagenome ERZ1027208 (study PRJEB33311, sample SAMEA4378413) | marine metagenome | biome: Marine biome; feature: Fjord; material: Water | collected 2014-07-20T08:00:00Z/2014-07-... | depth 75 m ...
CCTTTAAAGCTTTTAATTCATTAAAAAAAGAGTATGTAATCCTTCCAAAAGTAACTTTTGTAGACTTAAATAAGACTTGGGGATTTGAAACTGAAAACCTACTTAGTGAAATTGATATAATTAAATTTATTTACAATCTGAAAATAGTATTCTTGAATGGAGAAATAAACAGGAAAATGGCATTAAATTACTATGAGTATTTTAAAAATCTTCATAAATGATAATTATTACCTTGCATAAAATCAACAACAAGTAATCTACTATCCTTTCTCTATTGGATTAGAATTAGGAAGCAAACATAATGTTGATATTGCTTTTACCTATTATTTTCAATCGAATGTAGACCAATACACAAGAGCTGCTGCATTTGGAATATCAATTCCATTAAACAAAAAAATTTAGAATTCTTTAAACTTATATAAAAGTAAAATTTAAATACAAGGCTATTTACTACTTGTTTAAAGAAAATCGCACTATAGTTATAGTAAAAAGCCATGTATTATTGAGCTAAATCTCCATTTAACCAAGTGTTAACAAGTTCCATTTTTATTCCTCATAAATAATTGTATTTTTACACGTACAAAACCAAATTAATTAATGGGTAAAATTATTGCAATTGCCAATCAAAAAGGAGGTGTTGGTAAAACAACAACTTCGGTTAATTTAGCGGCTTCGTTAGGTGTATTAGAAAAAAAAGTGCTCCTTATAGATGCCGATCCGCAAGCTAACTCAACATCAGGTTTGGGCTTAGATGTTGAAGCTGTAGAAATTGGAACCTACCAATTGTTAGAGCATACAAATTCTGCTCGTGAAGCCATTATAAGTACAGATACTCCAAATCTTGACATTATTCCTTCTCACATAGATCTTGTTGCTATAGAAATAGAACTAGTAGATAAAGATGAACGAGAATATATGCTAAAAAAAGCATTACTTGACATTAAAGACGATTACGACTTTATTCTTATAGATTGCGCACCTTCATTAGGATTATTAACTTTAAATGCGCTTACAGCTGCCGATTCTGTTATCATTCCAATACAATGTGAATATTTTGCCTTAGAAGGCTTAGGAAAACTATTAAACACTATTAAAAGTGTTCAAAAAATACATAATGCAGAATTGGATATTGAAGGTTTGTTACTAACGATGTATGATTCCCGTTTACGCTTGTCTAACCAAGTGGTAGAAGAAGTGCAAAAGCATTTTAATGATATGGTTTTTGAAACCATTATACAACGTAACGTTAAACTGAGTGAAGCTCCTAGTTATGGTGAAAGCATAATTAATTATGATGCATCTAGTAAAGGAGCATCAAACTATTTAAGTTTGGCAAAAGAAATTATAAATAAAAATTCCTAAAAAATGGCGAAGGCTACAAAGAAACAGGCTTTAGGTAGAGGATTATCGGCACTTTTAAAAGATCCAAGTAACGACATACAATCGGTTCAAGATAAAAATGCAGACAAAGTAATAGGTAATATCGTAGAGCTAGAATTAGAAACCATTGAAATGAACCCATTTCAACCCCGTACTAATTTTAATGAAGAATCATTACGCGAATTAGCATCTTCTATTAAAGAACTTGGTGTTATTCAACCTATTACAGTTAGAAAATTAGGGTTTGAAAAATACCAATTAGTTTCTGGAGAACGTAGATTTAGAGCTTCTAAATTAATAGGTTTAGAAACCATACCAGCTTACATTCGTATTGCAAACGATCAGGAAAGTCTAGAAATGGCTTTGGTTGAAAATATTCAACGCCAAGATTTAGACCCAATAGAAATAGCATTATCATACCAACGTTTAATTGATGAAATTCAATTAACACAAGAACAAATGAGTGAACGAGTTGGCAAAAAACGATCAACTATAGCTAACTATTTACGTCTGCTAAAATTAGATCCAATCATTCAAACTGGAATGCGTGATGGATTCTTATCTATGGGACACGGTCGTGCAATCATCAATATCGAAGATCAAACGATTCAATTAGATATTTACGAAAAGATATTATCTAATAAATTATCTGTACGTGAAACAGAAGCTTTAGTTAAAAATTATAACAATACAAGCGAAGTTGCTGTTCCAAAAAAGAATACAGAAGAAGAACTTCCTAAATTCGTTAAAAAAGGGATTAAGGAATTTTCAGAATACTTTGGGCATAAAATAGACGTTAAAGTCTCTAGTAATGGAAAGGGAAGAATATCCATTCCTTTTCATTCTGAAGAAGATTTTAACCGCATTAAAAAACTCGTGCAAAGTGCCAAATAAAATACTCATAACTCTTTTTTTATCTTTAATTTTCTGTTTTTCCGCTCAAACCCAAGAAGAAAAACCAGAAAAGAACAAAACTGAAGACAAAAAAGAGGAGATTAAACCTGAAGATGTTGTTATGGTTTTAGACTCTACACAACTTCGTAAACCAATAGATCCTTTGTCACCATCTCGTGCGGCATTTTATTCTGCTATTTTACCTGGTTTAGGTCAAGCTTACAATAAAAAATATTGGAAAATCCCTATTGTTTATGCTGCATTAGGAACAGGTATTTATTTCTATTCAACAAATAATAGAGATTATAAAAGAGTAAGAGATGCTTACAAAAGAAGACTTGCAGGTTTTCAAGATGATGAATTTCAAGATAGATTAACAGATGATGGTCTACGTGAAGCGCAAAAATCGTTACGCAGAAACAAGGAATTATCTCTTTTGATTACTGCTGGATTGTATGCTTTAAACATTATAGATGCCAATGTGGATGCGCATTTATTACAATATAATGTAGATGATAATTTATCTTTTAAACCACATTATAAAATTGATGAATTTGACAATTCCAAAAGTGTCGGACTCACATTAAATTTCGAATTTTAAGTTAAAAACGAACTAATGAAAATCGCTTTACTAGGCTATGGTAAAATGGGAAAAGCAATTGAAACCATTGCTTTAAAACGTGGTCACACTATTGTTTTGAAAACGTCTGAACCTGTTGATGAAAAAATAAAAAAGGCAGATGTCGCTATAGATTTCAGTATTCCAACTGCCGCCTACAATAATATTTATGACTGCATAAATAATAATATCCCAGTAATTTCTGGAACAACTGGTTGGTTAGAAAACTACGACAAAGCAGTTGATTTATGTAAAGAAAAAAATGGCGCTTTCATTTATGCATCTAACTTTAGCTTAGGAGTTAATGTCTTTTTTGAATTGAACAGAACACTAGCTAAAATGATGTCTTCTCTTAAAGATTACAATGTAAGTTTAGAAGAAATTCATCACACTCAAAAATTGGATGCACCAAGTGGAACAGCAATAACATTAGCTAACGCTGTTATTGATGAGCATATAGAATACAATAAATGGACTTTAGACTCAAATATACCTGGAAGTATACCAATCTTAGCTAAACGTATAGAAAACGTTCCTGGCACTCATAGCATTGAGTACAAAAGCAAGGTAGATACCATAGAAATAAAACATACTGCACATAGTCGAGAAGGATTTGCTTTAGGGGCTGTAATTGCTGCTGAGTGGATTGTTGATAAAAGTGGCGTTTTTACTATGAAAGATGTGTTAAATATTAGTTAAGCTAAAAAATAAATGTAACATTTACTACTGTAGTTTTACTTACAGTATTTATAAAATAAAGATTATGACAGGTACACAATGGTTAATATTTCTCTTTGCAATACAAGTTATTCACGGATTAGCTACTTGGAAATTATATATTAAAGCAGGAAGACAAGCTTGGGAAGCATTTGTTCCCGTTTACAACGCTGTTATTTTAATGAAAATAATAAATAGGCCTTGGTGGTGGACTATTTTATTGTTTCTTCCTATTGTTAACTTAATAATGTTTCCAGTTATTTGGGTTGAAACCGCTAGAAGTTTTGGCAAAAACACCACTTTAGATACTATTTTGGCTATTTTTACTTTAGGTTTTTACAATTTCTACCTTAATTATGTAGCAGATGTTACTTATGTTGAAAACAGGGATTTACATCCTAGAACAGAAGCTGGAGATTGGATAAGTTCAATTTTATTCGCTATTGTAGCTGCAACAATTGTTCACACTTATGTCATTCAACCTTTTGTAATCCCTTCTTCTTCATTAGAGAAAACACTTTTAGTAGGGGATTTCTTGTTTGTTAGTAAGTTTCATTTTGGTGCAAGAGTGCCTATGACAACTGTTGCTTTACCAATGGTACATGACTCTATTCCAAAAACAAAAATGAAGTCCTACTTATTTAGTGACGATTACGAAAAAAGAAATACCTCTTGGAAAAATAAATTACAACTACCCTATTTAAGATTTCCTGCGTTTCAAAAAATTAAAAGAAATGACATTGTAGTTTTCAATCAACCAGCAGATACTTTGTTGGATATGAATGATTTTCATCCAGATAGAAACTACTACAAACCTATTGACAAGAAAACAAATTTAGTAAAGCGTTGTGTTGGTATTCCTGGTGATTCTCTAGAAGTTAGAAATGGTTATGTATACATAAACGGAAAGCAAAATCAATTGCCAGATCGTGCTGCATTACAATTTAGTTATTTAGTGCAACCAAAAGCAAATACTTTTAATGCGAATGTTTTAGCTAATAGATATGATATTACTGATCGTTTTGGAATTATAAATGACCAAAACACTTATCAGTTTTCTGCAATTTCGGATGAAGCATTGGCTAAGTTCAAAAATCATCCAAACGTTGGTAACATACAACGTATCACTCAGGAAAAAGGCATTAGGAATCCTGGAACATTTCCACATGATCCAAATTATAATTGGAATACAGACTTTTTTGGTCCGCTGTATATTCCTGAAGAAGGAAAAACAATCGATTTAAATGTTGATGTTTTACCACTATACAAACGTGTTATTAGTGAGTACGAAGGCAATGATTTAAAAGTTAGAGGCAATCAAATTTTCATTAATAACGAAGTTGCAACCTCATATACTTTTAAGCAAGATTACTATTGGATGATGGGAGACAATCGCCATAACTCACTAGATGCTCGTGCTTGGGGTTTTGTACCTTTTAATCACGTTGTTGGAAAGCCTGTTTTAGTATGGATGAGTTGGGATAGTAATGCCAAAGGTTTCTTTAATAAAATTCGTTGGGAAAGACTATTTACAACAGTACATGGAAGCGGTAAGCCCGTGTCTTACCTCATTCCTGTTTTGGTTTTAATTGGAGGTTTAGTTGCCTTTAATAAATTTAGAAAACGTAAGAAGAAAGCTTAATTAAAAAATAAACTTAATCTTAAATTCACGGCTGTTATTTAATAACCGTGAATTTTTGGCTTAAAATAATTACATACTAAATGAATATTCTAATCCATCCAACATATTTCCCAAACATTGCTCATTTTTCAGCTATTGCAAAGGCTAAGGAAGTTACATTTGAAATGGACGACAATTTTCAAAAACAAACCTATAGAAACAGAAGTTACATCTATGCTTCAAACGGAAGACTTCAATTAAACATACCTGTTATCTACACGCAAAAAAACAGACAAAAATATCGTGATGTTAAAATTGCCAACGACTACAAATGGCAGAGTTTGCATTGGAAATCTTTAGAATCTGCTTATAGAACTTCTCCTTTCTTTGAATTTTACGCCGATGAACTTCAGCCTTTATTCACTGAAAAAACAGATTATATTTTAGACTTTAATTTAAAGTGTTTTGAAGCCATTTGTGAATGTTTACAGCTTGATTTAAATATCAGTAAAACGGAAGTTTTTGACAAAAACCCAATAGACTTAATAGATTATAGGCATCTGGTAAATGCAAAAAAAGAAACACCTGTTATTTTTGAACCTTACACACAAGTTTTTGGCGAAAAACACGGATTTATAAACAATCTAAGTATTCTGGATTTACTTTTTAATGAAGGAACAAATGCTCTAACTTATTTAGAATCTCAAAACGTACCTAAATGATTCAATCTGTTGTTCATTATGGGATTCACTTTTTACTGCCTTTAATAGTTGCCTTAACTTTCTTTAAAAACAGTTGGAAAAAAGCTTATTTAATTATGCTTTTAGGAATGCTTATAGATTTAGATCATTTACTGGCAAATCCAATTTTTGATGCGAATAGGTGTAGTATTAACTTTCATCCACTACATACATATTATGCCTTAGCCGTTTATATTTTCTTGCTTTTTCCTAAAAAAACCAAATTAATTGGTTTAGGATTGGTCATACATATTATTGCAGATTATGTAGATTGTTCAATGATGTAAGCTACTCTAAACTTACCTTTGCCATAATGGGATAATGATCAGAATATTCTACATCGTACGTTTTAAAACTATTGATTTTAAAAGCTTCATCTGCTAAAATAAAATCGATGCGAACAGGAAAGAATTTAAAGTTATATGTTCTTCCAAAACCATTTCCATCTGCTTTAAATGTGTCTTTTAAATCTCCTTTAATGGCTTTATAAACATAAGAGAAAGCTGTGTTATTAAAATCGCCACAAATTATCATTTTGTACTTACATTGCTTCTTGTGCAAAAGGAATAACTCTGATTGAAATTGTTGCATTTTAAACGTTTCACCAACACCTCTAAACAATTTTTCAGAATCTTCTGTAGTCAATTTCTCTACATTTGCATCAATTCGTAAGGATTGTAAATGAATATTATACACTCTAACCGTATCTTTTCCTTTAACCACATCTGCATATATGGCATTGTTTGATGTGTTTGGAAATTCTATCGAGCCGGAATTAATAATTGGAAAATTAGAAAAAATAGCTTGTCCGTATTTTGTTTTTTTACCAGAAAGCTTTTCAAATTTATACTTAAAAAAAGATAAATCGATATTTTTATGTGGATGATATTCTTGCAGAGATAAAATATCAGGCTGTTCTGTTTTTATGAAATCCACAAGTTTCGTTTCAATGTTTTTTTCTGGAATCCATTCATAAAGATTAAACAATCTTACATTATAATTCATCACAGCAATATTGGAATCTTTTTCTAGGGCTTTAGATGTTGAAAATTTATACAACGAACCAAAAGAAAAATATCCAATAACTAAAATTAAAAGCGATAGTATAAATTGCTTTTTGATTTTAACTAACCAATACAGAAAAAATAAAGTGTTAAGAATTATTAAAACTGGTACACTTAATCCTAAAACAGATAGAGCAGAAAATGTTTTTGGTGGTAAAAAGGGTAATATATAAGATAACAAAAGTACAAATGCTGCAACAGAGTTGAAGAAGAAAATAACTTTATCTATAAAATTTAATTTTTTCATTAATTACTTTCCTACTTTAAATAGAAACTCTTTTTCTTCAGCCGTAAGGCTATCGTAGCCACTTTTACTTATTTTATCTAAGATAACATCAATCTTTTTTTGTTCGGTAAACTGATTGAATTCTGCTTTTTTAAAACCACCAACTTTTGTTTTACTCTTATGAACCGTTTTTAAATTGCTTTTCTTTTTAAACGTAAACCAACCTGAGACAGTATCCATTAAGCGTTCAAAACCCTTACCAATATCATTTCCCTGTGCGAGTTGCTTTGCATATACATAACCCAAAAATGCTCCTCCTAAATGCGCAAGGTTACCTCCAGAATTTGCTCCGAACAAACCAACAACGTCAAAAACAACAAATGCCGTACCCAAATACCATAATTTTAAGTTAAAAGTAAAAAATCGCACCTCTTTATTAGGCATATAAGCGCAAAGAAAAATAAACAATGCTCTAACTGCGGCAGAAGCACCAACTAAATACGTTGAGTTCACAAAAAACGATGGAAAAAGATTGTAACCTAGTAAAAAGAACAATCCGCCAACAATAGCTCCTAAAAAGTAGATATTCAATGCCATTTTAGGACTGAACAAGTTCAGAAATATGCGTCCTATAAAATACAACCACAGCATATTAAATAATATATGCATAAAGCCGTAATGCAAAAAGGCATAACTTATAATGGACCAAGGTTGAAAAAGAAAACTATTAAAATCACTAGGTAGCTCTAACCAACTAAATACAGATCTAAGCAAAGGCCTAATCAATAATGCCACGACAAAAATCATCACATTTGCCACAATGATTTTTTCAAGAACATTAAGTCTTGCCAATTTATATTTAATATCGTCTGTTAAGCTCATTAGTCAATTCTAAATTTATTAAAATGATCGTTTCTCCAATACAACATAATAATAAAACCTATCAAAGCGCCACCTACGTGAGCCATATAAGCTGTATTGCTTGGACTAAAAAATGATTGCCCTGTAAGAGCTGAGATTATATCCAATATTATTATTCCTGGAATAAAATATTTTGCTTTTATTGGTATTGGTAAAAAGATAAGCATTAATTCTGCATTTGGATTTAGCATACCAAAAGCTACCAAAACTCCCATTATACAACCAGATGCACCAACCATTGTGCTACGAGCAATAACATTTAAATCAAATAGGGTTGAAAAAGCATTAGCATCGATTAAATTAGCATTAAAATTATATTCACTAAGAAATGGCAACATTTGTTTTTGAAGGATTTCTCCCTTTATCATATCTCCATCTCGTGCATCAATAGAAATTATTTTATCAAGTAAATCATTACTGATATTGAGGTCTGCAATAGCTTGATAAGTAGATTGAAAATCAAAATAAATATAACCTAGTTGAAATAAAACGGCTCCTAATCCTGCTGAAAAATAAAGGAATAGAAATTTTTTATAACCTAGGCGTTGTTCTACAGCTGTTCCAAACATCCATAAAGCAAACATATTGAATAACAAATGGGTAAAACCACCATGCATAAACATATGCGTTACAATTTGCCAAGGCTTAAACAGTTCGTGTTTAGGGAAATGTAATGCAAATAAATCGTTTAAAAGATTACCACCTCCAATAGTTAGTGTAGCAACGAACATTATTACGTTTATAATTATTAAATGCTTTACTGTATCTGTTATTTTCATCATAATTTACACGAATTTTTTATCCAGTTCATCAACCGTCATTGTTATGAAGGTTGTCCTATTTGCTGGAGACACATTTGGCTCTTTGCAAGCAAATAAAGAATTAACCAAGTATTCTTGCTCTACTGTTGTTAAATTTTGCCCTGTTTTTATTGCTAAACTTTTTGACATGGATTTTGCCAACAAATCTGTAGCACTAAAATGAGTGTCTGGCACTTCATTTTCTACATCACTAATCAATTGTTCTAAAATAATAGAAACTTCACTTTCCGGAACCATTACTGGAACTCCAGTTATTTCTACTAATTCACCTCTTATTGTTTTAAAAATAAACCCTGTGTGTTCTAAATCGTTTTTTAATTGATTTATGATCTCTATTTCTTGTGGAGAAAAATGCAACTGCAATGGAAATAGCAATTGTTGACTCATAGCCTCTTTAACCGTTAGGCTTTTTAAAAAATCCTCGTACAATACACGTTGATGTGCTCTATGCTGGTCTATTAATAATAATCCGGATTTTATTGTGCTTACTATATATTTATTATGAAACTGATAGGTGCTTTGCTTGTGCTCTACTTGGTTTACACTTTCAAAGATAGACGTATTGTTTTCTTCACTTTCAAATTGTACCTCACTAAAATCTGACTGGGTTTGAGTGCCTTTAGACTCTAAACCAACATACAAACTTTCCCAATTTGCAACTGGTTCTTTTTTATATGAATTTGAAACAGATCTTGATGTTTTTTCCTCTTGAAAAGGATTAAAACTCCTATCTACTTCTACTGACGGTGCTCCTTTTTGCTCATAACTGTAAGGTGTATCTAAATTTGCATCACGATCAAAATCTAAAATAGGCGCAATATTAAATTGACCTAAACTATGTTTTACTGCCGATCTCAAAATGGCATACAAAGTATGCTCGTCATCAAACTTAATTTCAGTTTTAGTAGGATGAATATTGATATCTATAGTTTGTGGGTTTACAGTTAAATTTAAAAAATAACTTGCGTGTGTACCGCCTTTTAAAAGTCCATCAAACGCAGAACTAATCGCATGATTTAAATAAGCACTTTTTATAAATCTATCGTTTACAAAAAAGAACTGTTCGCCTCGTGTCTTCTTAGCAAATTCTGGCTTCCCAACAAAACCTGAAATTTTTAATACTTCAGTATCTTCGTTGACGGGCACTAATTTCTCATTGGTTTTAGCTCCAAAAATATTTACTATGCGTTGTCTATAATTGCTTTCTGGCAGATTAAATGTTTCACTTCCATTATGATACATTACAAAACCTATACTAGGATGTGCTAATGCAACACGGTGAAACTCATCAATAATATGCCTAGTCTCAACAGCATTGGATTTTAAAAAATTGCGTCTTGCTGGTATGTTAAAAAAAAGGTTTTTTACAGAAAGAGATGTTCCTTTTGGTGTTACTACAACTTCTTGGGATTCTACTGTACTACCTTCAATAACAATACAAGTTCCAACCTCATCATCTTCTTGTTTTGTTTTTAGTTCTACGTGTGCAATCGCTGCAATACTTGCCAATGCCTCGCCTCTGAAGCCTTTTGTATTGAGTTGAAATAAATCGTCTGCAGAACGAATTTTTGAAGTGGCATGTCGCTCAAAACTCAATCTTGCATCTGTAACGCTCATACCTTTTCCGTTATCAATAACTTGAACAAGGGTTTTTCCTGCGTCTTTTATAATTAGTTTAATATGGGTTGCACCAGCATCAATAGCATTTTCCAATAATTCTTTTACAACAGAAGCTGGGCGTTGCACAACTTCTCCTGCCGCAATTTGATTAGCTACGTGATCTGGTAATAATTGTATTATATCTGCCATTTATTTTTTTGGAGAAAAGATGGTCAAATCAAAATCTATGAATAATAAGAAAAGAAAGACTAAAATAACAGCTATTACTAGCACTCTTCTATTTACTGCTTGATCTGGTGAATTTCTAAATTCATCCCAAGCAGATGTGAATTTTTGTTTTATATTTTTATTGCCGCCAACAGTGCTTCTGTAATCGTCAAATCTATGTTTTATCTCAAAAGGACTTCCTTCACCATCGTTTTTATAATAACGTGGCGTGTAACTAAACCGCTTATTCTTCTTTTGCTTTATAAGTCCCATAATATATTATCTCTAACGTAATTTTAGATCCAAATAGTACATAATTGCAATTATAGCAGCAAGTAAAAGCAATAACATTGGTAAAGTTGCTTTCTTTCTACTTTTATTCGCAGTTCGTCTTGTATGTTCCCATTCTGAAGAAATATCTTCCTTCAATTTTTCTTTTGAAGGTTTTTGTAGGCTTTCATCTTTTGAAAACCTAGAACTGTATTTAAATTGCTTATTTTTTCGTTGATTAAACACTGTGAATTTTTATACGCGTTAAACGACAACCAAAAATACTGAAAATACAATAGATTTAACAGTCGCAAGTGCTAAAAATTGTTAACATTACCTAAGGATGGGCTAGAATGAAAGTGTACTGAATGAAAATTAAAAAACTAAGCGTTGCTTCTTAATTCTGCCATTTTAATAGCAGCGACAGCAGCTTCTGTCCCTTTATTTCCGTGCTTACCACCAGAACGATCTATTGCTTGTTGCAAATTATCATCAGTTAAAACACAAAAAATAACAGGTGTTTCTCTAATGACATTTAGGTCTTTAATGCCTTGTGCTACAGCTTCACAAACAAAATCAAAATGTTTTGTTTCACCCTGTATAACACTTCCTATTGCAATGACAGCATTTACCATTTGCTCTTGCATTTTTTTGCTGCCATAGATAAGTTCATAACTTCCAGGAACGTGCCAAATAATTATATTTTCACGTTTTACGCTATGTGAAGTCAAGGTTTCAATTGCACCTTTTAGCAAGCCTTCGGTTATTTCACTATTCCATTCAGAAACAACAATCCCAAACCGAAAATTTTTCGCGTTTGGGATTGATGCTTTATCGTATTCTGATAAATTATTATTTGCTGTTGCCATTTTTATTTATTTGACATCGCTTCTGCTTTTCCAATGAACACATCTGCATTAGACGCTTCAGTAGCATTTGGATATTTATCTTTTATCTCATTAAATAAACCTAAAGCCTCTTTTGCTTTTCCTAAATCTAATGCTGTAATACCTGCTTTATATAAATAAGTTGGCGCAGTATATTCATTAGCACGCATATTAGCTGCTTCTTTATAATATTTTAAAGCGTCCTCTTTTTGATTTAATTGTACAAACGCATCTCCAATAGCTCCTTTAGCCATAGGCGCAAGTACTTCATCTTCACTTGCAAAATCATCTAAATGCGCTACTGCATTTTTATAATCTTTTAAGTTTAAATAAGCCATCCCTGCATAATAGTGCGCTAAGTTAGCAGCAGACGTACCACTATATTCTTTTATGATATCTAACATACCATATTTACCTTCACTACCATTTAAAGCTACATTGTATAATGAATCGCTAGAAACACCGTTAACAGCTTCGTCAAAATTCTTTTGTGCGTGGTACATTTCGTTCATCCCTTCATTTTGTGAAGGTTCTTGAACAAATTCTTTATATCCTAAGTAAGCTAACACTAACGCTGCTACTACACCAATGATTATAAAAATGTATTTTTGATTTTTAGCTACAAAATCTTCTGTTCTGGAAGCAGTTTCATCTAAAGTGTTAAATACTTCAGCCGTTGTTGATTGCTCTTCAATTTGCTCTACTTCTTCTTCTTTCGTCTTTGGTTTGTAACCTCTTTTCTTGTAAGTTGCCATATTTTATATATTAATGCGTCGCAAAAATAAAATTTTTATCCATATATAAAAGGTTATTTATTTGTTATTTTTGAATAATTTGCAACACTGTTTTTTACAGCGATGAACTTGAATAGCTTTTAGGCTAAATGTATATGATTTTAAAATCCCTTTCTTTACTAAATTATAAAAATTTTGATAGTAAATCGTTCACTTTTAACGATACTATAAACTGCTTAGTTGGCAATAATGGCGTAGGTAAAACCAATATATTGGATGCTATTTATCATCTATCTTTTGGCAAAAGCTATTTTAACCCCATTGCTTCGCAAAACATAAAACACGAAGAAGATTTTTTTGTAATAAATGGTGATTATAAAAAAGAAGATAACACAGAAAAGATTGTTGTTAGTTTAAAACGTGGTCAAAAAAAAGTAATAAAACGAAATAATAAGTCTTACGAAAAGTTTAGTGACCACATTGGTTTTTTACCTTTGGTTATTATATCGCCAGCCGATAGAGATTTAATAATTGAAGGCAGTGAAGTGCGACGTAAATTTATAGATGGTGTTATCTCTCAAAGTGATAATGCTTATTTAACAGATTTAATTAAGTATAATAAGGTATTGGTACAGCGCAATTCGTTATTAAAATACTTTGCTTTAAACAATACCTTTAATTTAGACACTTTAGAAATTTACAATGCGCAATTATCAGATTACGGTACTAAAATTTTCAAAAAAAGAGATGCTTTTTTACAAGAATTTATTCCCATTTTCAAATCGCGTTACAAAGTCATAAGCAATGGGTATGAAGATGTGGATTTAGTGTATAAAAGTGATTTGTTTGAAGCAGATTTAAATACACTTTTATCGCAAAACACAAATAAAGACAAAGCTTTACAATACACAAGTATAGGGATACACAAAGATGATTTAATATTTAATATTGATGAACATCCTATAAAGAAGTTTGGTAGCCAAGGACAACAAAAATCGTTTTTAATCGCATTGAAATTAGCGCAATTCGATTTTATAAAAAATCAAAGTGGCGTAAACCCCATTCTTTTATTAGACGATATTTTTGACAAACTAGACGAGCAGCGTGTATCACAAATTATAAAGCTTGTAGACGATGAGAACTTCGGACAACTTTTTATAAGCGATACACATGCCGAAAGGACAGAAAATGCGGTTAAGCAAGTGCATCAATCTTACGAAATATTCAAGCTATAACAATGAAAAACATCCTTTTATCAATAATATTGCTTACATTTTTGTCAGCATGCTCAAAATCACCTGAAACCTATATTAAACATATAAACGGCTATTGGGAAATTGAAAATGTCACACTTTCAAATGGCATAACAAAAGATTACCCTTTTAGTGAAACTATAGATTTCATAGCAATAAATGATAGCTTGAAAGGGTTTAGAAAAAAAATGAAGCCTCTTTTTAATGGCACATATGAAACTTCTAAAGATGCTGAAAATTTAACTGTTAAAATTGAAGATGACAGTTTGAACATATACTATAAAACATTATATTCCAGTTGGAAAGAAACTGTGTTATTCGCAAACAAAACACAATTAAAAGTTGCTAACAAAAACAACGACATTTACACTTATAAAAGATTTAAACCTATAGAAATTAAGTAATGGCAAAGCGTAATAATGATATTTTAAATATATCTGAAGCATTAAAAGATTTTGTAGAAACCAATAAATTAGAGAAAGGGTTAGACAAAATTAACGTGAGTGACGCTTGGGCTTCTTTAATGGGCAATGGTGTAAATAATTATACTACCGCAATTGAATTAAAAAGCGATATTCTTTATATACAACTAAGTTCTAGTGTCTTAAGAGAAGAATTAAGTTACGGTAAGGACAAAATTATTTCAATGCTAAATGAACATTTAGGTAAAGATATAATTAAAAAATTAATACTCAGATAGTTCTAAAAATAGCCTTTTTCCTACTTTTATTTCATAAATTTAAAAAAAAACAATTTCTTAACATTATAAAACTTATATT
>ERZ1027208.524-NODE-524-length-14733-cov-9.597561_pt1 | contig 14733 bp, 14 predicted proteins | sample MGYA00520867_ERZ1027208 | MGnify/ENA primary metagenome ERZ1027208 (study PRJEB33311, sample SAMEA4378413) | marine metagenome | biome: Marine biome; feature: Fjord; material: Water | collected 2014-07-20T08:00:00Z/2014-07-... | depth 75 m ...
CGCGAGGCCGCCTGGACGAAGCTGTGGTAGTTTGGATTTTCAGGGACCGGGAATTGCACGGCGGTTACGATGTCACCGTCTCCAAGGGCTGTTTCGAACATCCAAAGAAAATAGTCCTCCGCAGCAGGTTCACGCGTAGTGGTGACGATTGTTGCGCCCGACGCCAGTGCGGCGGCAGGATAACAAGCAGCGGGATCGTTGTTGGCGATCGAACCACCGATGGTACCACGGTTGCGCACCGATGGATCACCAATATTCGAGGCCAGATCAGACAGACCCTTGTAGCTGCCATCAGCAGCTACATCAGCATGACATGTGCCCCCGCCAATTGTCAGAACACCGCCCGCAGACGAAATCCCTTTCATCTCCGAAATACTGCTAAGCGACACCAACTTGGACGGGCTGGCAAGGCGCGCCTTCAGCGTGGGGATCAAGGTTTGGCCACCGCTTAGGGCTTGGGCTTCGCCACCCAATGCGCTGACGGCTTCTGCCACTGTTGTGGGACGTTCTATGTCAAATGCATACATGTCGTCTCTCCTCTCAAGCGTTCTTCATGGCCGACCACACGCGGTGTGGCGTGACGGGCATGTCGATGTGGGTTACGTTTTTGCCACCTGATTGCATGGCATCAATCACTGCGTTGACAACAGTTGGAGGGGAGCCAATAGCACCCGCCTCACCGCAGCCTTTGACGCCAAGCGGGTTGTGCGTACACGCGGTTCCCTGTGAATGGTCAACTGTATAGAATGGCAAATCATCCGCACGGGGCATGGCATAATCCATGTAAGACGCGCTGAGCAGTTGACCATCCTCGTTGTAGGTGGTGTTTTCCAACAATGCCTGACCGATACCTTGGCCCAAACCACCATGCACCTGACCCGTCACAATCATCGGGTTGATGATATTTCCAAAGTCATCAACAGCCGTCATACGGTCGACGCGTACTTTGCCCGTTTCAGGGTCCAGCTCGACTTCGCAACAATACGCACCCGACGGGTAGGTAAAGTTTGCAGGGTCATAAAACGCCGTTTCTTCCAAGCCCGGTTCGATGTCTTCGAGCGGGAACTCATGCGGGATATAAGCTTTGAGAGCGACTTCACCGAAGGAAACCGATTTATCGGTCCCTGCGACTGAGAAAACACCATCTTTCAACTCAATATCACTGTCAGATGCCTCAAGCATGTGACCCGCGATTTTCTTAGCCTTATTGATGATCTTTTCTGTCGCGCGGACCACAGCAGATCCACATACCGCCAAGGAACGTGACCCGTAAGTCCCCATCCCGAATGGAATTTTAGACGTATCGCCGTGCACAATATCGATCGACGTTGCATCAATGCCTAGCATCTCGGCAACAACCTGCGGAAATGCTGTTTCGTGACCTTGGCCGTGGCTGTGAGCCCCAACCATGACGCTAAGGTTACCCGTCGCGTTAACACGCACAGTCGCCGCATCATACAGACCAACGCGCGATCCCAGCACACCCACAAGGTTCGACGGCGCAATGCCGCAAGCCTCAATATAGGCGTTCACACCAAATCCCCGCAGTAGACCTTTTGCCTCAGATTTCTTGCGACGCTCGGCAAAACCTGCCTTGTCGGCCACCTTTTCCATCTGGTCCATCAACGCGTCATAGTTGCCGCTGTCATACTCAAGACCAGCCGCGGATGCGAAAGGATATTGATCCGGTTTGATAAAGTTCTGACGACGCAGTTCAATCGGATCACGACCGATTTCACGGGCTGCCATGTCAATCACACGCTCAAGCGAATAGGTCGCCTCAGGGCGGCCCGCGCCGCGGTAGGCGTCGACAGGCGCTGTGTTCGTGAATACAGCTTTCACATTCACATAGACGTTTGGAACCGTGTAGTTACCTGCCATCAATGTGCCATGCAGGAAGGTCGGTGTCGCCGTGGCAAAGTTCGACAGATAGGCGCCGACATTTGCCAATGTTTCCGTGCGAAACGCGAGGAAGTTACCCGCTTCATCCAGGGCCAATTCGATCTTGGTCACATGGTCTCGACCATGCGCATCTGTCAAGAAGGCCTCAGAACGGTCTGCAGTCCAACTCACCGGACGGTTCAGACGCTTTGACGCTGCAAGCACCAGTGCTTCTTCGCCGTAGTGATAGATTTTGGACCCAAAACCACCGCCAACATCGGGTGCAATCACAGTCAGCTTGTTTTCAGGAATACCCAATACAAACGCAGAAATCAGCAACCGCGTCAGGTGAGGGTTTTGCGATGTAGTGTGCAGCACATATTCGTCACGGGAACGGTCATAGCTCGCCCTTGAGCTGCGCGGCTCCATTGCGTTTGGCACCAGACGGTTGTTCACCAGCTCCAGCGTAGTCACATGGTGCGCACCCTTTATGGCGGCGTCCGTTGCTTCACGGTTGTCTTCAATCCAACCCCAGTCAAAACACTGGTTTGTGCTGATCTCATCGTGCACGTAGTTCGAGCTGGAGAGCGCGTCTTTCATGTTCACAACGGCTGGCAGCTCTTGGATATCAGCCTCAATGGCTTCAACAGCATTCTTGGCCTGTTCAGCTGTTTCGGCAATCACTGCTGCATAGGCGTCACCAACATGGCGTACCTTACCATGCGCCAAAACAGGGCGCTTTGGTTCGTGCATCGGAGTGCCATCGCGTGAATTGATCAGCCAACCTGCAGGGTTGCCGCCAACTTCGACAAAATCTTCACCGGTGAAGATCGCTAACACACCAGGCATGGCGGCGGCGGCGGTTATGTCGATGCTTTTTATCACACCATTGGCAACTGTCGAGCGTGCAAATACTGCTGCCGTTTCGCCAAATTGTTTAATGTCATCTGTGTACTGGCCCGCGCCAGTTAGAAAACGGACGTCCTCACGGCGCAGCGTTGCGGCACCAATTCCATCATCTTTGGGCATAAAATGTCCTCCCTAATTCTCTATTATTATTCGGCTGCGATGGCAGAGACATCTTGTCCGGATGCGGCCATGATCGCTTTGACGATGTTGTGGTATCCCGTGCAGCGGCAGATGTTGCCCTCAAGATAGGTGCGCACTTCTTCTACGGTTGGCTTTGGGTTTTCTTTCAAAAGCGCAGCAGTCGTCATCACCATACCCGGCGTGCAAAAACCGCACTGTAGACCGTGGTGATCCTGAAATGCCTGCTGGATCGTGTTGAGCGTGCCATCTGCGGCCGCTTGCCCCTCAACAGTAGATACTTCGGCACCCTCAGCTTCGGATGCAAACATTGTGCAGGATTTAACAGCACGTCCGTTCACATGAACCGTACATGCACCACACTGCGACGTATCACAGCCGATATGCGTACCCGTCAGGCGCTGATCATCGCGCAGGAAGGAAGCCAGCAATGTGTTTCCCTCCACATCACCTACAACGGTTTTACCATTGATGGTCATTGTCACTTTCGTCATCGTAATCCTCCCTATGGATCGTCTGTCTGTTTGAACGGGCCCTTAGCTAACAAGCTTTTTGAACCAGCCCTTTTTTTGTGGTGTTTCATCGGTGTCTTCATCCCCTTCGGGGACGCCTACCGCATTCGAGAAATTTTCAAAAAACTGATCGGCCATCTTTTTGGCAAATCCATCAATGATCCGGCTGCCCAACTGGGCAAGCTTACCCCCGACTTTTGCCTCGACGTCATAGTGCAAAATGGTTTTGCTACCCTGCGCTTCAAGGCGTACTGCGGCACCGCCTTTGGCAAATCCAGCAGCCCCACCTTTGCCTTCACCCGAGATTGTCAGGCTTTCTGTCGGGTTTATGTCGCTCATCGCAACACTGCCCTTAAAGGTCGCTTTTACTGGGCCAACTTTCTGCACAACAGTCGCTTCGAATCCCGCTTCCGCTGATCCGCTCATCTCGGTGCAACCAGGTACACATTCTTTCAAGACATCAGGGTTCAACAACCCAGCCCAAACCGTTGCTGCATCAGCATTTATTTCACGGCTATCACTTAGTTTCATGGTAATGGCTCTCCCTATCAACGACGAATTTATGCAGGGAAGAGTCCAAACTCCATTGGACTATGTGTGTACGACCAAGGTCTAATATCACCGTTCTGGCGGCTGAAAACTAAGACCATAACTTTCATAAATAGCCTGGATGCGACCGTCTTGAAGCGCGTAATTGACCGCATCATCAACGGTGTAAGACAGTGGCCTGTAACGAAAGTTCACAGCAACGCCCAATGTCCACTTGCTGACTGCAAACCCCGCAAGTGGGGGTTGGTGCACTGCCGTTGCATCAGTGAGGCCATACTCAAGTTGCCCTAAGGGACCCATTGCAGCTTTGGTTTCACCCGCGTTCAAGGCGGCCATAGCCAAGGTCATATCCGGATAACGCTGCATTCTACCGGACAACTGCCCACCTGCAAATGAAGACAGGTAAAAATCTGAAATGGAATCGTTTTCGACTGCCACTGCATCGAACCTAAAATAGGCTGGTACTGGTTTTTCTTCAGGATAGCTTGCCTTGCTATACGCAATGGCCACGGTTTCAGTACTGTATTGCCCCGTAAACACTACCTGTTCGACGCGGCACTTAAAGCCACTATCATATGGTATGCGCATCATGACATTGGACACTTGCCCGCCAATCAATGCGCCCTTCCAGATGTTATTGCGTAAATCAGCTTCTAGGTTCTCACCGGCCCCGACAAAATTGAACCGCGCCTCAACGCCAATATCCGCAGCAATGATCCGCGCTATTTCAATATCAACGCCGCGCGGCTTACCTGCTTCTTCCCAACTGTAGGGAGGAAATTCGTCATAGACTGCGAACAGCATGTGCCCTTGGTCCTGAATCGCATCCATGTCTTGGCCCACAATATCGCGGCCAACATTCTGCGGTTTAGGTTTAGGGATGTGATCCGCGCATGGATCAGCCGCTTGGGCCTGTGTTGCAACAAACAGGCCCAAGGCAAGTACTATCGTCCTTCTGAAATGTCCTAGCAGTGCTTTGCTCCTAATGTGTCGCTGATAAGCCGATGGTTAGCGTTTCAGATGCAGACTTATAAGCTGCGGGCGTTCCGTCAATCAGGTTGGCCGCGCGATAAGCAACCGAGTCTGCTATTGGAGCGCCCGACAGTGTTTCGATGCCATCTGCTATCTCGCTCAGACGTGCTTTTATTGCGTCAGGATCAGCGCCAGTTGCGTCAGTTGCATACCCAGCTAACGCATCGCGGATTGCCTTCAGCTCGTCAGCCACTTCTTCCATGGCATCAGTATCTGGACGGGTTTCGATGTATGTTCGAATAGCCCATGCAGCCTCTTGGCCCAACAGTTCTCCGAACGCTGGCATTTTTGTAGTCCCACCCTGAGTGTACCCCGTACGGAAACGTTCAACATACCATTCATCCCCGTATTCCTCCGCCTCTAGGAACCGCAAATCTGGTGCCAAGCCACCGGAAACAACCTCCAAACCGTGACATCGCGCGCAGTTCTGGTTGTACCCAGATGCACCAATCTCAAGTGCATTGCTCCAGACTTCGACGCCAGCAGTCTCCGCTCGGTATGGGTTTTCGATCAACCATTCTTCGCCAACCTCTGGCAGCCCTGCAGTATCAACGGGCTGCGGATTCACGTCGCCATGCGCAAAAATGATGGTGCTTGATGCAAACATAATGCCGCTGGCCAGCAAGGCCTTGAATGTCATTTTTCCCATAGTCTCTCTCCCTAGACGCTAAGATTTTGCCACTTGTAGTCTAGCACAGCAAGGCGCGGGTATTGGACTTTGGTTGTGGTCTGGCCGTCTTCCGACCAAAGTATCATTCGACGCATGATGCTGTGGCCGTTAGCATTTGCATTAAGGGAGAACGCCGAATGGTCCGAATAATTTTTTTGATTTTTTTTGGCTTCCTAAGTAACGGAGCGGCTGCCGGTGTCACCCTTAATATTGGCTACTTGCGTGTCGATGTGCCCCGTCCTCCAACGTTATCCAACCTTGACCCGCTTCCAGAAAACAATGGGTTGGCCGGAGCGCAAACAGGGCTACAAGATAATCAAACTACAGGAAAATTCTTAGGCCAATCTTATACTATGGCCTCAACGATAGTTCCCCATAACGGGGATGTTTTGCGAACAGCTAAGGAAATGTTGGTTGTCTCACCCTATCTTGTCATAGATGCGCCTTCTAATCTGCTTTTGGCCATCGCAGATCTACCCGAGGCAGCGAATGCGCTGTTGTTCAACACCTCTTCGGGAAACATGGCCCTGCGCGATACCGAATGCCGCAAGAACATGTTACATAGCCTGCCCTCAGACGTCATGCGAACGGATGCGTTAGCGCAGGTATTTATTCAGAAACGTTGGCGTGATCTGGTTATGATTACAGGCACCTACCCCGCCGATACGGCATATGCCGCCGCGATGCGCAGATCATTGCGTAAGTTTGGGCTCAAACTGTCAAGTGAAAAAATATGGCAGGCAGATGCGGATATGCGCCGCACTGCCGCGCAGGAAATCCCACTATTCACCCAAGAGTTTGGCGATTACGATGCGCTGATCATTGCCGATGAAACCCATGATTTCGGGCGGTATGTTTTGTATAATACATGGCAGGCCCGCCCCATCGTAGGGTCCGAAGGGCTATCTCCCCAGACTTGGTCGCCTGTGATCGAGCAATGGGGCGCGGCGCAACTGCAGAGCAGATTTGAAGAGCAACACAGCCGAGACATGACGGGGCCAGATTATGCCGCATGGGCCGCCGTGCGAACATTGGGCGAGGCCGTGACGCGCACCAATGCAACTGATCCGGAAACACTACGCGCCTATATTCTGTCCGATGACTTTGAGCTGGCTGGCTTCAAAGGCCGCGCACTGACCTACCGTACATGGAATGGACAGCTACGCCAGCCTATCGCAATCGCACACCCGCGTGCATTGGTGGCCCAAGCACCGCTAGAAGGGTTCCTGCACAAATCCAATGAACTGGACAGCCTCGGGCTGGACCGTCCCGAAAGCAAATGTGAGGTTTTCCAATGATACCCTTTATTAAAGCAACCCTTGCAAGTACTGCGTTGATTTTGACTGGATCAACAGCGTGGTCAGGGGAAATCTGGGTCACAAACGAAAAGGACGACACCGTTTCGGTGATCGACACAGATACATTAGAAGTCATCCAAACCTACCCCACTGGTGAACGCCCCCGCGGCATCACATTTTCCAAGGATTTCAGCCGCGTCTACATCTGTGCGTCTGACAGTGACGCCGTACAGGTAATGGACCCTAACACCGGTGAAATCCTGCATGATTTACCTTCAGGCGAAGACCCTGAGCAGTTTGTCCTGCATCCTGATGACACTCATTTGTACATCGCAAACGAAGATGATGCGATCACCACTGTTGTAAACACCAAAACCCGCAAGGTTGTAGCCCAGATCGATGTCGGCGTTGAACCCGAAGGCATGGCCGTTTCGCCTGATGGAAAAATTGCCATCACCACATCCGAAACCACCAACATGGCCCACTGGATCGATACCACAACCCAAGAACTGTTCGCGAACACACTCGTCGACAGCCGCCCTCGCCATGCCGAGTTTACCAAAGACGGAGCCCAAATGTGGGTCAGCTCAGAAATTGGTGGCACACTTACCGTTTTTGACGTCTCTAATCAGGTCGAATTAGCCAAAATGACTTTTGACGTGCCCGGTGTGCACCCTGACCGTGTCCAGCCTGTTGGTTTCGAGTTCACCCAAGAAGATACGCATGCCTTTGTTGCCCTTGGACCATCAAACCACATCGCCGTTGTTAATGCGAAAACCTATGAGGTCGAAGACTACATCCTCGTTGGCAGACGTGTTTGGCACATGGCGTTTAACGCCGATAAGTCGAGAATTTTCACCACAAACGGCGTGTCTGGTGATGTTACGGTCATTGACGTAGCATCCCGCAAGGCACTCAAATCAATCAAAGTCGGGCGCTTCCCATGGGGCGCTGCGTTCCGTCCATAATTTATTACGAGGTTGCTCATGTCTAACATTCTCACCAGTCTAAAAACCGCTGCCATAGTTGCGGCTCTTTCACTGGCCGGTCCGGCATTCGCCGATGGCTTTGGCGCCGCGGGTGTCTTGTCTGGCAAAAACAAAGAAGACCTGCCGCCAATCACCCTTTCCGCAGGCGAGCCAATTGCCGAAGGGCCTTGGACGTTAAAGTCTGGGACTTATTATGAATTTGAAATTATCGGCGACGGTTCCCAAGAGTTGGCACTAGTCGGCCCCGAATTTTTTCGCGCAATCTGGATTGATGAGATTGTTGTCGGTGGCTTAGAAATCCGTCCACTTGGTCTTGATAGTGTCGAATTCGACGAAGCTGGTGAGATGGAAATCGGATTTCTCGCGATCAAGCCGGGGCGGTATTACATGAAAATCCCAGGCACCAGCGGCGAAACGCAGCGGGTCGAGATCACCATCGAATGAGTGGACTTTCGGTCTCAAACCTCAATTTTGACTACGGTCCAAAATCAGCATTGAAGAACATCACCTTTGAGGTGGCAGCTGGTCAGTTTTGCGCGCTGCTTGGACCTAACGGGGCCGGAAAATCGACGCTGTTTGGCTTACTCACCCGGTTACTCACTACGCCGGAAGGTTCAATCATGATCGCGGGGCACGACCTAGCAACCGCACCGCGACACGCGCTGGCAAAGCTGGGTATCGTCTTTCAACAATCGACGTTGGACCTAGACCTAAGCGTGCGTCAAAACCTTAGTTACTTTGCTGCCTTGCATGGCATTTCGGGGCGCGATGCCGCGGTTCGTATTGATGCCGCTCTTGATAAGTTGGGTATGCTGGAACGCGCACATGAAAAAGCGCGTGCGTTAAATGGAGGTCACCGTAGGCGCGCCGAAATTGCGCGCGCGTTGATCCATAATCCCGCCGTTTTATTGCTAGACGAGCCAACCGTAGGTTTGGATGCTGCCGCGCGTGCATCCATCACCGAACATGTGCACAGCCTCACAGATGAAGGAACCACCGTGTTATGGTCCACCCATCTGACCGATGAGGTTTCACCTGATGATCAGTTGGTCATCCTGCACCGCGCACAGGTGCTCGCCCAAGGCACTTGCAAGGGCATCTGCAACAACACACCGTTAGCAGAGAAATTCTTGACACTAACGGCGGCTCCCGCATGAACGCCTATCTCACATCCCTCATCGCAATCGTAAAACGAGAGGCGTTGCGGTTTATTCATCAGCGCGAGCGCTTTGTCGCCGCACTGGTCCGGCCGCTGGTCTGGTTGTTGGTGTTTGCCGCCGGTTTCCGTGCAGCCTTAGGTGTCAGCATTATCCCACCTTACCAAACCTACATCACCTACGAGACATATATCGTTCCTGGCCTGTGTGGCATGATTATGCTGTTTAACGGTATGCAGTCTTCCCTATCACTCGTGTATGATCGCGAAATGGGATCAATGAAATTACTGTTGACCAGTCCGTTGCCCCGTTGGTGGCTGCTGTTTTGTAAACTGGTTGGCTCAACGACAATTTCAATTTTGCAGGTCTACACGTTCCTTGGCATTGCGGCCGCGTTTGGTATCAGCCTACCGTTGATCGGATATATTGCTGTCCTGCCAGCACTGATTGTTGCTGGTGTAATGTTGGGCGCACTTGGCCTTGTTTTGTCGAGCTTCATCAAACAGCTAGAGAATTTTGCGGGCGTGATGAACTTTGTCATCTTCCCGATGTTCTTTTTATCCTCTGCGCTCTACCCACTATGGAAAATGGCCGAAAGCTCTGAGCTGCTTTATACAATTTGCGCTCTCAACCCCTTCACCCATGCGGTCGAACTGATCCGCTTTGCTCTCTACCTCAACTTTAATGGACCTGCATTGATTTGGACGGTCTTGGCGGCAGGAGTTTTCACTTTGGCGGCCCTTTGGGGCTATAATCCTGCCCGCACTAACGCGCGAAAAAAGGGCTAGGCTACGCTATCACTGATAAAGCACGCGGGCGTGCCATCCATCCGAACAATGCGTGACGCAAGGCGCGCGACTTCGGCCTCCGCATGGGTCACAAAAATTGTGGTCACGTTATGCTTGCTGCACAGTTTGGTGAACAACGCCATCATCTCCTCGACCAACTTGGGATCAAGCGAAACAAACGGCTCATCCATCAGTAACAGATCGGGCTCAACAGCAAAGGCACGCGCCAAGGATAACCGCCGTTGTTGGCCCAATGACAAATGTGCAGGAAAGTCACCCTCTCGCCCCATCAGGCCAACATCAGCCAGTGCGTCTAGTGCCTTATCACGGGATATCCTTGTCGGGATTGTCAGGTTCTCCAGCACTGTCCGCCACGGCAAAAGGGTCGGTTCCTGAAACACCATCGCAACACGGCCTGATACGGAACAGGTGCCCCGATATCTTGTTTCCAACCCTGCAATGATCCGCAACAGGGACGTTTTTCCCGCCCCTGAGGGCCCCACCAACGCCAGCGTTTCAGTGGTTTTAAGCGTCAGGACTATCTCGCCAAGAATAGGTGTGTCATTAAAACACAGCCCCTGCAGATGCAGGTCTAATGCCACATCATGTTTTTGGCCCCTTGCAGTATTGAGCTTTGCCTCCTGCACTTAGTCCTCAACCCTCAAAAAGACCCCTTCAGGCAGAGACATTGCCTGCCCGACCAGCTTCTCACCACCAAATGTCACCATGAGCTTCAACATACGGTCAGCGGCTGCTTCGTCAATTGGGCCCTTTGCGGGGATCCCGGTACGAAACCCAGCCTTCAGAGCTTCAAATTCGGCATCACTTTTTGCATTCATTTTAGGGCGCAGTCGATCCCATTCACCGTCATCAAACATCAACAACTCCTTGGCCGCGCGCGATGCCGCAAATAATCCGTACACCAGATCGGGATCTTTGCGCAGCAATTCACCTTTCACGACGTACCCCAATAAAGGGGTTTCCGGATCCAATCCCAAGGCAGCCGCCGCGTCAGAAATATCCACAAGCTTGCGCATGCCTGCCGCTTGCATCTTGGCCATGAAATGCCAAAAGTTAATCGCTGCGTCCGTTTCGCCGGACAAGGTAGATTTAAAAATGAGCGGAGGGGCACCATAGACCTGTTCTGTCTTGGCCATCAGATCTAATCCGTATTCCTGAGCAGCATAGGCCCGCAAAATCAGCCAACTCTTATCAAGTGGCCCACCCGCGATACCAATCTTCTGCCCAGCCAAATCAGCTAGCGTTCTTGCTTCACTGTCTTGCCCTACAACAACACCACCGACAGCCTTGGAGTAGGGAATAAAAACATAGTCTTTTCCCGCGGCGCGCTGACGCGCAACCCAAAGCCAATCCGAAACAATCGCATCCACTGCGCCACCTTGAAATGCAACCTTGGCTGCCGATCCACCAGCAACGCCCAGGACTTTCAACATAAACCCTTGTTCGGCATCCAGCTCGTGATGGGAGATGGTATTCAGCTCCCAGTTCACAGTCCCAAATTTTAACGCCGCCACAGTCAAATCAACTGGTTGCGCCCAACCTGAACTGCTTAAGACCCCAGCGAACAACACGCTCATGAACGATTTCAAAAACACTTTTGGCAGGTCCTTTGATTGATTTTACGTTACCATTTTTGGTCGCGGACAGCACATCACTCGATTACAAGCTGCGGCAGCCAATGGCCGTCCGGGTCGCTTTCATGCAGATCTTTACTCCGAACTGGACGCAATTCACCCTTAGGTGGAGGTGCTGAAAGCGTATCCATATCCATCTCATGCAGTTGACCAACAAAGTGGCCGTCGACCATCGCCAACTTGTAATAAACACCGTTCCACATATTGATCCCGTATTCACCTGATCCTTTCGAGACAAAAAGAAAGTCATACTCCAGATCGGTCAGATCATCAGAAATGTTACGTTTAATTTCGTACGGGTAAGGCACATGACACCAGTGTTTCTCTAGCCCCTCCAAACACTTAAAGGGGCGCATCGACAGGAAATGATTGGCAAAGGAGCCGTCCTTCATCTCAACGCTGTATGCTCCTTGAGCATCGATTTCCAATGTGGCGATTTCAATGCGAATACCATTTGCCTCTTGCAAATGAACAACCCGCGTTTCGGCTAAAGCGTTGGATGCACTTAACGCCAATATTGCTGTTAAAACATATTTCATCACGACCTCCACCCATCTTTTTAACGCTACATTATTCAACAATTTCATTCATTGCGACCAAGGTGCCATTCGCGATCTGCCTCATTGAGTAGGTTATTACGACCAATGTTCAATACCCCGATCACAGCTTTGCACGAATACTACGCCCAAGGACCAGTGCGCCCATGCGAAGTGCGCGGCCTTTGGAGATACGCCCATTTGAAGGGCATAGGGAGGAGACTAGCACAATGAATCGGTTTATTATCGCAGCTACGATTGGCTTCATGTCAGCGTTTACATTTTCGGGGGCGCAGGCCGCTGGAGTGACAGAGGAAATGCTGGCAAACGACAGCGCCTCAACAGGTGACGTTCTGACAAACGGAATGGGTCGCCACTTACAACGCCACTCGCCGCTGGACTTGTTGAACAAAGAAAACGTCAAAAATCTGCAGCCTGCATGGGCTTTCAGCCTTGGTGGCGAAAAACAACGCGGTCAGGAAACCCAACCTATCGTGCATGATGGCGTGATGTATATCACTGGCTCTTACAGCCGGATGTATGCGATTGATGTCATGACCGGCAAAGAGCTGTGGCAATATGATGCCCGCCTGCCTGAAGGTATCCTACCTTGCTGTGACGTGGTTAACCGTGGTGCTGCCATTTACGGCGACAACATCTACTTTGGCACGCTGGACGCGCGCATTGTCGCGCTGAACCAGAAAACAGGCGATGTCGTCTGGAACAAAAAGATTGCTGATTACAAAGCTGGTTACTCCTACACTGCTGCTCCGTTGATCGTTGATGGCATGATCATCACCGGCAACTCTGGTGGTGAATTCGGGATCGTTGGGGAAGTTCAGGCTCGCGATGCTGAAACGGGCGATATTGTTTGGACACGTCCAGTGATCGAAGGTCACATGGGTACGCTAAACGGCTCAGAATCCACCATGACTGGTGAGTTGAATGCAACTTGGCCCGGCGACATGTGGAAGACGGGCGGCGGCGCGACGTGGCTTGGCGGCTCTTATGACGCCGACACGGATACGCTGGTATTTGGGACAGGTAACCCCGCCCCGTGGAACAGCCACTTGCGCGATGCAGGTGCGCCAACAGAAGGCAACACAGGTGACAACCTTTACGCTGCATCCCGTATCGGCATTGATCCCGCTACTGGTGAGATCAAGTGGCACTACCAAACCACACCTCGCGAAGGTTGGGACTATGATGGTGTAAACGAAACCGTCGCCTATACCGACCGGACAGGTAACAAGCGTTTTGCAACTGCAGACCGCAATGGTTTCTTCTACGTTCTGAACCGCGAAGACGGTAAATTCGTCTCTGCTGTACCATTCGTAAAGGATATCACATGGGCCAGCGGTATTGATGATGCTGGGCGCCCGATCTTTATCGAGGATAACCGTCCAGGCGATCCTGCAGCCGCAGCTGATGGCAAGAAAGGCGAAGTAGTCTTTTCATCCCCCGGCTTCCTGGGTGGTAAAAACTGGATGCCAATGGCGCACAGCCCAAAAACGGGCCTGTTCTATGTACCGTCCAACGAATGGGGCATGGATATCTGGAACGAGCCGATCTCGTATAAAAAGGGAGCGGCCTACCTTGGTTCCGGCTTTACGATCAAGCCCAACTATGACGACCACATCGGCAGCCTCAAGGCGATAGACCCTGATACAGGTGAACTGAAGTGGGAGTTCAAGAACAACGCGCCACTTTGGGGTGGTGTAATGACCACTGCTGGCGGTCTTGTGTTTACTGGCACACCAGAGGGCGAGTTCATCGCGTTTGACGATGAAACAGGTGAGCAGCTTTGGTCCTTCCAGACTGGCTCCGGCGTGATTGGCCAGCCAATTACATGGGAGCAGGACGGCGAGCAGTATCTAACTGTAATCTCCGGCTGGGGTGGTGCGGTACCGCTTTGGGGTGGCGAAGTCGCCAAGAAGGTAAACTACCTCAACCAAGGTGGTCTATTGTGGACATTCCGTTTGCCCAAACAGTTGGCATCTAACTAAACAACACTGAACTACATCAACTATCGGCGCGTCCCCTACGGGGCGCGCCATTTCTTTTGTCTAAGACTATTTGCCAAGTGACTTTGCCCCAAAAACCAGCCTAATCTTGAATCATGATAGCCCAAAACAATACCCCATCAGCCCCTTACGCATCCCCCACATCCTACGGTTGGGCATTGGTTGTGGATGATCACCCACTGTTTTGTGACGCGCTTGAGTTGACGTTAAAATCTGTGGCTGATTTTAATGCCGTAAAGACCGCCGATTGCCTTGAAGCCGCACTGGCCCTACTAAATGGGACAGAGCCACCATGCCTGATAATTCTTGATCTTAACTTGCCGGACGTAAACGGGTTGGACGGATTGATCCGACTGAAACGGCATGCCGAGAAAACACCCGTCGTTATCGTTTCATCCATGACAGACAACGCAATTATCAGCGGCGCGATTGTCGCAGGTGCTGCGGGATTCGTCCCCAAACATAGCCCCCGAGCTGTCTTCAAAGAAGCCATTGACCACATCGCCCGTGGCGAAGTTTACAAACCCTGTCCCTTATACCCATCTGACGCTGCCGACGAAGAGGAAAGTGTAGATCTCGGTGGTCGCCGTATCAT
>ERZ1027208.525-NODE-525-length-14729-cov-14.777702_pt1 | contig 14729 bp, 11 predicted proteins | sample MGYA00520867_ERZ1027208 | MGnify/ENA primary metagenome ERZ1027208 (study PRJEB33311, sample SAMEA4378413) | marine metagenome | biome: Marine biome; feature: Fjord; material: Water | collected 2014-07-20T08:00:00Z/2014-07-... | depth 75 m ...
GATGTGTGTAAGGGTCTAATTAATGGTTTTAGTTTTTCAACTTTTTCAAGTCCTAATTTTGTTGGCCATAATTTAATGGCGCGGGCATCGTCTTCAGATTCTTTACGTGTTAAAAGTGCGTTATTTTCCATTCGGTTTACTAAGCCGGTTATGGCTGATTTATTAAGGTCTAACGTGGTGGCTAGGTCCTTTTGTTTGCAACCTGGTTGTTTTTCAATGTACATCAAGGCTGCAAGCTGGGTAACAGATGCATCTAAGGTTTGCTCGCAGACTTTATCTACGTGCTTGAATAGCTTCTTGTGTGCGATATTCAGAAGGAAAAATATACGTTTATTCAATGTTGGTCTCAGGTTAATATAAATAATGGTTCACATGTAAACATATATAGGTTTGCATGTGAACTAATTATTATCTGTTCATTACTTGGCATGTGGAAATTACATATTATGTGTATGTGTATGTGTATGTGTGTGTATGTGTATGTGTATGTGTGTATGTGTATGTGTATGTGTATGTGTATGTGAGTGTATGTGAGTGTATGTGAGTGTGAGTGTGAGTGTGAGTGTGAGTGTGAGTGTGAGTGGGGGGAACTGTAGACGTGGTTATTATTTGATGGTTGCTGGCTTAGCGATGTTTTAGACCGGATTAGATGGATGGGGGGGATTGGGTTTGATGATTGTATTGATGGTGTCTACAAGGTTATTTATATTAATGGGTTTTGTGAGGTAATCATTCATACCTGCGGCCAAGCATTTTTCTTTATCACCTTTCATTGCATTGGCGGTGAGGGCTATGATTGGAATTGCTTTGTAATTATCACCTACGGCGCCATCTCTTATGGCTTTTGTTGCTTCAAATCCATCCATTTCTGGCATTTGGCAATCCATTATAATGCCGTGAATAAAATCTTTTTTAGGGTGGGTACAGAGAATTTTAAACGCTTCTTTTGCACTACTGGCCAAAACTGGTTGAATGTCAAAGCTGTCTAGCAAGGCTGCGGCAACTTCTAAGTTGATGGGGCTGTCGTCAACGACCAGTATGTGGATGTTGGTTTTATAGTCTGTTAGATCAATAGAGTCTTGTACTTTGCCGGCCTGTAGTTTTGTGGAGCCAGATTTTTCAGATGGCGTGATCAGCATTAACGCTTGATAAATGTCTTTGCTTGTTGCAGGTTTTGGGAAGCTAGCATCAACACCGATATCGGTTAATATGTCATCTCCATCTAGTGTGTCTATACCCGACATAAGAATTATTTTTGTACTATCTAAACGCTTATGTGTCCGCATGTGTTTTGTAAATTGAATGCCATTTTCTTTTGGCATGTTAACGTCGATGAATATCAGGTCAATATTGGTAGTTTGCCCGTCAATGTAATTGATGGCTTCTTTGATATTGGAAAACGTTTTTATAATGGCATTTCTGTTATCTAGTTGGTTGTAAAGTGACGATAAAACATGTTTGTTATCATCAATGATTATGATGTGCTTGTTAGCAATACTGGGTAAGGTATGACCTTGATGATCGCTGGCATTTTTGAGTTCTGCTGTGAAAGAAAAGGTGCTGCCTTTACCTTCGGTACTGGTAACGGATATATCGCCTCCCATTAACTCGCTTAAATTTTTTGCGATGGATAATCCTAGTCCGCTGCCTCCATATTTTCGTGAGGTCGAAGCATCTACCTGGGTAAACGAATCAAATAGAATGTCGATCTTATTTTTGGCAATGCCGATGCCTGAATCCTTTATTGATACATACAGAGTGTGGGAATCATAATTTTTCTGAGAGCGAACAGTGATAATCACTTCACCTTTGGTTGTGAATTTTATCGCGTTACTGATTAGGTTTGTAGATACTTGTCTTAAGCGGTTAGGGTCGCCTTTAAAGTTCGCTTGTTGCAGAGCGTGAGTGTCTAAAATTACTTCAATGCCTTTTGCGCTGGCGTTATAGGCCATTGCTTCTGCGATGTTACCAAACAATGTTTCAGCATTAAAATCGATGGATTCGATATCTTGCTTGCCGGCTTCGATTTTAGAAAAATCTAAAATATCATTTATTAGCAGTAGGAGAGTTTCGGCACTGCTTTTTGCCAACCCGACTCTGTGTCTTTGTTGATCTGTTAATGAGCTGTTAGAAAGCAGTTCTAACATGCCTAGAACACCGTTAAATGGGGTGCGAAGCTCATGGCTCATGGTGGCAAGAAATTCCGACTTTAATTTAAATGCCTTTTCAGCATTATTTTTTTCGATGGTTAATTTTTTTTCTAATAACAGGCGACTGTTGTCATAGATTAAGGTCACGATGGCGATAAATAATATAACCATGGAAAGAGTCAGTGCGCGAGAAAACAAGGTTTGTAAGCTTTCATGGCTGACTATGAACTCGGTATGGTGAGCCCAGTACATGATAGATATGACGGAAATAGTAATAAAAACAGAGGCTTTGGCTTTTAATCTATATGCGATTGATTGGGATACTAATGGGAATACAAGTAACCAGTTTGTCGCTCGAGACGTTAAGCCACCATCGTTGTATATGGTGATGGTGATTGAGAAAATACCAAAGGCTACAGCAAGGTCACTGATTATATTTAGCTGTGCTGTTGTTTTGTAAAGTAACAGAAGACCAATGAATATAACCAGTCCAAGCCCAGAGTTTATTGTCGCTGGTGTCCAGCCAAAATTGTTGTACCTGACAGCAACAAGAACGGCATTTAATATTAGGGCGTAGAATAGTATTCCTACTAACAAACGGGCACGGCGTAGGTCGTCAGAACATAGTGTTTGTGGTCTAGGGATTAGCTTATCTAACACGCCAAGTTGAAAAGTTGTGAATGAGTCTATTAATGGCATAAGCGAACGTGAACGCATCCTGCTACTAGGGTTCATATAAGCTTAGGTGATTATTGATAGCGCACAACATTTTAAAGCCATTCGCTGCTTATAAAAAACAATGTAAATCAATGGTTTAGAAATAATTTAGGGTAAAAAAGGATTATGGTTTGCTGGCTTCGCAATATGGCTACTTCACAAAGCTGTGTTCAAAGCGTGCCAATGCGTATTCAGTGATGTCGTCAATACTATTGGCCACTGAAAACAGACCTTCTTCAGTGAGCTTTGCTAAGCCGTGTAATGTTGCCCAAAGCAGCTGAGAAAGCCTTAGTGCGTCTTCATTTTTATTAAGAAAGCCTTGATTAATGAGTTGTTCAAATAGTTGAACGTATAGCCTAAAGCAGTCTTTTGCTTGGCGCTGAAAGTCATCAAATTGATCACTTTTCCAGAGTTTTCTACCAAACATTAAGTCGTATTGAGTAGGGTGTTCAACGGCAAATTCTAAGTAGCCTTTAATGGCTTGTTTTAGGCGGTCTAACAGAGGGATATCTTGATCAATTACGTTTTGAAGTAATCGCCCTAAGCTTTCAAAACCTTGCTCTGCCACTGCAGCCAGCAGTGCATTTTTGTCCTTAAAGTGATGGTAGGGGGCCGCACGGGAAACCCCCACTTGGTCGGCTAATTTACGCAGTGAAAGCCCTTCGATCCCTTGTATCTTAATAATATGGGCACTGGCTTCAATTAAGGTTTCGCGCAAGTTGCCATGGTGATAGGTCTCTTTATTAGAGGCCTTTTTACCTGTTGGGATTTCGACTGGTGTATCAGATTTATTTACCATGTGAGAAGTGTAGGGGTTTAAATACAGGGCTTCAAGAAAAACTTGACGCCGCTTAGATTAGCTTTGTACACTGCAACTTGACGATGTAAAGATTAATGGCTGTGGTTAGATGTAAAACCACAGCGTTTAGGCAATTAGATACATAATAGGTTAAAAATGACGACTTTAGATATGCAACTTACGTGTTTTGAGGTGAGTATTGAAGATCATGTGGCACACATTCAGATGTCACGGCCTAATGAAATGAATTCAATGAATAAGGCATTTTGGAAAGAACTGCCTGCCTTGGTTAATAAGATAGATGAAGAGGCGCTGGCCCGTGCCATTGTTATCTCTTCGACGGGTAAGCATTTTAGCGCTGGTATGGATTTAGGTGTGTTTATGAGTGGTGATGCGGTCCCTATGACCGGTGACCCGGGTCGCATGGGTGAGAACCTTAGGCGTGTTGTTATGCAGTTACAGGCAAGTATGTCATCTCTTGAAGAGATCAGAATTCCTGTGCTGGTGGCCATACATGGTGGCTGTATTGGTGGTGCACTTGATTTAGTATGCGCAGCTGATTGCCGATATGCCACTGAAGATGCGTATTTTACGATCAAGGAAACAGAGCTGGGTATGACGGCTGATGTGGGCACATTGCAGCGTTTTCCTAAATTAGTGTCGCCGGGTATTGTGCGTGAGCTTGCGTATACTGGCCGCAAGTTTACTGCTCAAGAAGCGAAAGATATGGGCTTGGTAAACGCGGTGTACCCTGATCAAGAAAGTTTGCTTGCAGGTGTGTTAGAGGTGGCTAGGTCTATAGCTAAAAACTCACCATTAGCCGTCACCGGTTGCAAAGAGATGATTAATTACAGTCGAGATCATTCAGTAGAAGACAGCCTTAAATACATGGCTACATGGCAATCGGGTATGTTTAGACCAAACGATATGATGAAGAGCTTTGCAGCAAAAGCTCAAAAATCAGACGCAGTTTTTGATGAAGTATGGCCAATAAAACCTTTGTTTGATAAATAAGTCTGCAGGGGGAGATTGGCAGGTTTCTGCCATGACTAAACCCTGGATGATTAAGGTCTCTTTTTAGAGGCCTTTTTTTATGGGATTGGTTTTTTATAACAATTGCTCACATAGCATTACACCCTGTTACCAATAGCCTGCTAAAAGTGTGATGTAAGTCTAGGAATTGTTGGCATGATAGTGAAAACCAAAAGGGGTTTAATCATGCGTATAAAAATATTAATGATATCCGCTATTTTATTTATATCTGCATCATCAACTTGGGCGCTGGGTAAAGCATCGGCCGACGCTTCATTACAGGCAGAGCAATTGCTTGTGGATATTAAAACTTGGGATAATCAACGCTTAAAGCAATTTTTATCCAATAAAATTACACAGAATCAGTATCTATTGACGTTCTTAAAAGAGTTTCATGAGCAACTGGCTGTCACTGAGCACGACAGGGCTTATGAGTACTTTTCTAAGTCTGTTATCGAAGATCAAATGTCATTGGTTTTTATTAGTAACCATTTATCTTCAGTAGGGACAATTGAATCCTTAGATTTGGATGAAATTCTATCGAAAAATTCGATGTTGCAGGCTGAGTTTGATGGCATGCTAAAATATAACTTAAGCTTAAGTGGTAGTCGCAGCTTGGTTAATCGTATTTTGTATTATGGCTTAATGGAAAAGTATGCAACCTTGTAATGACCGTTTTAATTGAATTCTTATGTGTCACCCATAAAAAAACCGGATCTAGGATCCGGTTTTTTTATGCTAATTAATTATGCCGTTTAATTAATCTTCGTAGCGTTCGTGTCTAAAGAATACGCCACCATCACCAAAGGTTGATGTATTAAATTCAGACGTCAATCGTAATTCACCAATTTTAACAGCGCTATTGCGGCGGTCTTTGATGTATTTATTATTGAAGTATGGGATGAAGGATGTACGAATCGACTTATCTGTTCCGTATAGGTCATACAATACAGTGCCTTCCGGTATGGATACTAGATCGCTGCGGAAGTCATGAGATGCACTGGAGAATAAAGATTTTACTTCAGGTCGTGGAACAAAGTAGATTTGTGTGGGGGCTTTTTCAGAAGATTCAGTTTCACCTGATTGTGTCACGCGTGCCATTTTATCCGCCATTACACGAGTTGGTTTTGACGTAACAAGTGAGAATAGTGCCGTCGTGCCCAATGTTTCATTCACTTCAGGGGTGACGTAATTTGATAGCTCTTTTTCAAAGAAATTATGGTTGCTGCCTTGTCCAGAAAGTGTGTAAAGCGCAGATACGTTACGTGAATTTTTACCATCGACAAATGCTTTCCAAGCTAAGCCAGGAGCAAAACCACGATCATCTGGATCACCCGTTACTGATAAGCGAAGCAGTCCACATTCAGACCCTTTAAATATGCCTGTAAATGGTTGGTTGGCTTCTGCATCAAATGCGACGGTGGCCATTGCACCATGGGGGTGAATCGGCTTTTCGTATCCAAGTGGTGCAACATCATCACTTCTGCGAACTTTGGTCCAAAGGATGCTGTCAATTAAGCCGCCAATATTAACTTCTGGAATTGCAGGTAATTCACCTTCAGGGTATTGCGTGCGCATAGCACCGTTTACCCATAGGTGTTGTTCTTTATCGCAGGCATTCCATTCTTTGTAGTCTTCAGTAATTTTAAGGCCCCAAGGTTTAAACGCGTTGTCTATGCCCACTAAGCTGGTGCTTAATTCAGGGAAGTGACGTTTAATTATTGTCACCATTGTCTGTTCTTCTACCCAGTCGATGCCTTCTTGTGTGTAGACTTCAGCCGTATAATCTGTGGTGTAAAAACGGTCGGTAATTAAGCGGCGTGACGCATTCAAAATGAATATTTGGAAAGCGGTTTCACCAAATGCAAACCCTTCAGGGCGAACTGTTTCGGCAAGTTGACCTACAAGCGCATCAATTTGCTCAATGTCGTTACTATAAATGCGTTTTAGTTCAGCAAGCGTAGTTGGGTCAGTGGTTAAGTCTTCAAATTTTGTAATTGGGTTTAAGCCAATTTGACGACGGAACTCATTGTAGCGAGGAATACCACGTTCGCGGTCTCGGACGATATCAATTGTCGCTAAATCAATATTGCCAACCGTTGGAATATCAAGATTACGTAAGAAGTTAGGGTAGTTATTAAGCGTTAAAGAACCTGGGTGAGTGATACCAAAGCTGTACCACAAACGATCGCCGCCTTCTTCGGCTAAAATAGTTTCGGCATCGCCGTCACTGGCATCTTCGATTGCAATTGAATTGCTAACAAGGTTTGAACCGATGTCATAAATGTCGATGTTGTCACGCATCAATGGGTGCATGCGATACACCTCTACGAACTCTTCGGTTAATGTGTAAGGTGTGCCTGAATTATCAGGTTGCCTTGCCCCAACTAGGCCACCCAGTGCGTGTTCAATAAAAGCGGTGTCGTCTAGTATTTCGGAAAGTTCAGGGTTGATGCCTAGCACTTTAGTTACAAAAGAGTCTTTTGCTTGTAATGCAGTGGCTAGATTTTCAAATTCGTCTTGAACGTCGTCTCGGCCCTGACGGTTGCCTGAAATTCCCCACCAGTTGGTGTACATGGCTTTTTCAGTTACTGGGTTTGCAATGATGGCAGGTGTCCATTCTACAGTATGAATTTTAGCCATAAGTGCCGCATTGATTAAACGTGCTTTGTCATACAACCATTGGTCTGTTTGTTCAGGGTTGTTACTTTTTAACATATCTGCAATAGCATTGTGTTCACGTGTAAAAAGCTGATGCATCATGCTTAATCCTAACCACCAGTTGTCATTGAAACCGGTTATAGGAATGCCTGTTAGATAGTCTGTCGGCAGTGAGTTTTGACTGGTTACTTTTAACTTACCGTTACTAAACTCACGAACAAGGTCATTCTGCTGTTTGCTTGACCCGTAAAGCTGTGATCCATCCCACCAGTGGGTGTTAACGTTTTGGTAGGTGTCAGGAAGATGAGCGTCTGCTGCCGTACGTGATGGGTCTTTACGTGTACGTTGTACTTCCATGGTACCAGTACCCAGTTGATCACCATCTGGTAATGGTATTTCGATAGGATTTTCTGTTTCATTTGGTCCGTGAGCAACCCAGTCGTGTACCATAAACTGAATCCAGGCCGCGGCTATAAAGTTTACACTTGTGGCGGGTTTAAATTCTTCACGAGCCATTAATTTATTACTGACTTCTCTAGGATTCGGTATTAATAATGATTCGGCACTCAATTCTTTTTTAACCGCTTCTAGGCTTACATTTCTACCGAAACGCATGTGAACCGAGCCTTCCGTAGGGTTTTCAAGAATATTGCATGTGCCATCTTCAGTACGAGCGCTATGGCTACGTGTGTCGCATATTATTTTTGAATTCTTTTCATCGTAATGATCAACATCAATTAGGTTGTTACTGAAAAGTTGTTCGCGTTCTAACCCAATTACTAACACACCGGCTAATACACCCAGTGATCCTAGCTTGGTTAGTGCGGGCCATGTGACCCATATTGAAGTACTCATTTAAGCTCCTTTGTTTTAGTCTTATTATTTTTATAAATTATGCCCAAAAAAATGTCTAATAATGAGCTGGACTCGACGTTAATTATAAATGAGTCGGTTTTCTACCCTCCTAAAGTAGGGGGGCGCTTAGAAACTAGAACGTAAGAACCTAATTGATTGCGTGGCGTGATGAGCCTTGATAATTTTTATTTTCACTATTAAATGGATGCATAAAATAATAATAAGGAATGAATTTCTTTTTAGACGTTTGTTCAGGTAATTAAATTGTCAGCACTTATAATTCGTAAGGATTTACTGGATTTGCTAACGCGGTCACAGAACTATCCACTCACCTTGTTAGTCGCACCTGCTGGGTTCGGGAAGTCTACTTTATTAGATCAATGGCAAGCCAATAATAAGTACGCACGTATCGCTAGAGTGAATCTGAGTCATCAAGAAAATACACTGCTGGTTGTTATGTATGCGGTTCTAAAACAAATTAGAAGTGTAATAAATGTTTATGATGCATCAATCTTTAATTTGTTTGATGATGGTATTGATGTTAACGATCGATTATTAACGGATGCTATTTATCAAGTATTTAGCCTAATAGATGAACCTATTTACCTAATAGTGGACGATTTTAAAATTAGTGACATTAATGAGCACTCACGTTTTTTGTCTTACCTGTTAGAAAATCTTCCTAAAAATGTTCATTTTATATTTTCCACTCGATTCTACCCAGATATGAATTTAAGTCGGTTAAAGATATCGGATAAATTATTGTTTATTGATAGTTATGACCTTATGGCTGATAGAGATCAGGTTAATGATTTGGCTAAAGAGGTGTGTGGCAATAGCATAACAGATACTCAGGTGGATAAATTAGTGGGTTTAACAGAGGGCTGGCTAGCAGGCGTGAAGATCGCTTTGTTAGCTATGAAAGAGTATGGGGCGCAAGGTCTGGATGAGTTCAATGGCACTCAGCGAGATGTCATGGAGTTTTTTGGGTCGGAGGTTTATTCATCATTGGATGGCGATCAAAAGAAATTCTATTTGGCCACCTCTATTTTAGATAAGTTTAATGCTCCGTTATGCGACTATCTTTTGTCCATTAATAACTCTGAGTCAATGCTGGATGACCTGATTCAGCAGTCAGTTTTTATCGTTTCAGAAAAAGAAAGTGGTTGGTATCGATTTCATTCCTTAATGGGGGAGTTTTTGCGTAAGCGGATTAATGATTATTTCTCACCTGATCAGGTTGATGAGTTATATCGACGTGCAGTAAAAGGCTGTATTAAGCAATCTGATTATGTGATGGCCATTCAATATAGCAGTTATTTAGCTACAGATGATGAACGTGTTCATCTGTTGATAGCGTGTTGTGATTATTGGTTAAAGCAAGGTGAGTTTACTCATATTATTAAAGCATTAGATGATATGGATGAAGAAACCTTGTTAAGTGATAGTCGACTGTATATCGCACTGGCTTATGCACTTATTTTTTCAAGAAGATTTAATCAAGCATCTTACTTTTTAGAGATACTTGAGAAAAGTAGTTTAGAAAAGGACGGGATTGCGAAAGGTGATCTTGAGTTTTTAGAAATAAGTTTGAATTTATTTCAGCGGGATACTGATGCGCTCTCTCAATCAAATGTATCAAATCTTATGTTGAGCTTGAACGAAAGTGATACCCGAAATTTCTCGCTTATTATATCGGCATACTATGAGCTTCAAAATGGGGCGTTATCTACAGCGATGACAATTGCCCAAAAGGCAAAAGTGATATTGTCTAAAAAAGGGTATGTATTTTTAGAGAGTTATACGGATTTATTGATAGCACTGTGTGACCGTTATATGGGTAGGGGCATTGACGCAGCTAATTACATTGATTCGATAAATAATGAGAAGCGCTACCCTGAAGGCAGTTTAGCTTGGGTGAGTTTGAATGTTGCTATGGTGGTTGTGCATTATGAGCGTAATGAATTGTTCGAGGCGAGAGCCTTGTGTGATAAGTTATTGCCAAAATTAAATCATTCTTGCGTGACTGAGGTGATATCTACTATTTATTTATATTTAGCTAGGTTGATGTTTATTTCAGGTGAGCTGCGAAAATCGAATCGAGTATTGGATCAATTAAACCGTATTCTTATTTTGGGTAAGTATGAAAGATTCGCGAGTCAATCTGTTTATGAGGTGATGCGACAAGCTTATATTTGTAATGATGAAGTGAAAGCCAAAAAAATGATCAATGAGCAGGGTTTGAATGAGGCAGAGGCTCAATTGATCGATATGGATGGTGTTTATGTTGAGTCCTATGAAAGGCGAAGCTTGGCATTAGCTTATGGATTGTGTTTAAAGGGCCGTTATGACGAATCTATTGATTTGTTAAAGGTTGTAGCAACGCAGCTTAAAAACTTAGGGATAGTCAGTCGAGAAATTGTGGTGCTGTCAAATATAACGGTGTTTGAATACCTGAAAGGACAAAAAGCAACAGCGGCTATATTGCTTCAGGAAATTTTAACTGAATATAGCCTACTGTCGTTTTCTAGGACAATGTTTGATGAAGCACCTGGTTTAGCCAAGGTGTTTATGTATCTTGAAGATACTACGCGATATGAAATTCCTGATTTATACCGTAATGTCTTTAGTGATGTTTTTAATTCCGAAATCGAGCATGAGGCCACTGGGCACTTTCCAATATTGTCTTTAACTGCAAAAGAGATGGAAATATATCGATTATTATTAAACGGTTTAAGCAACGCAGATATAAGTAAGGAAATAGGCGTGGCTTTAAGTACCACCAAATGGCATCTGAAAAATATATATCAAAAATTGGGTGTCAAAAAGCGTTCCGAACTTATAACACTTAAAAACTCATTAAAAGAAGAAGCATAAGCGCGAATATTTATTTTTGAATGAACTCTGATGCTGTCATTTTATGATATTTCACATGTCGGTAGGGCAGGATGACAGGGTTGGGGTCTACAACTTCAACAGGTATGTCATGTTTGATGGCAATGTCCATTGCCATATTTGTAATGTTGACACTAAATGATGTGCCCATAAATACGATTTTATCGGCCTGATTCATTCTTTCTTGCGCTTTGTCGATGCCATATAAGTCGGTGTAAAACTCATCAAATAAGAGTACAAATGGTTTATAAGACTGATTGATTACCGGTGTGTCTTTGATGTTAAATATTTTCATTAAAGATGGTGCTAATGCGCTTTTATCGGTCTTTTCCCATGGTGTATCAATCACCTCTACATTGTCTCCTTGTTCATGATAAATGGTCATTTTGTCTAGTCGGCCATGTATAGAAATGTAGTCTCTGTTGCCAGCCTTTCCATCTAGCCCATCGATGTTCTGAGTAATTAGGTTTTTATCTGCAAGCCAGTAATGGACTGGATTTGGGCCATGGTTTCTGTAGGTTGCAAAGCGATGAAAATACCACGCTAAGAATTCAGTTGGATTGGAATGATACATCTCACGCGTTGCCATTTGCATGGGGGTGTAATGTTTACTGCCAATGGTCCAGTAGCCATCCTCACCTCTGAAAGTAGGGATGCCGCTTTCAGCGCTTACACCAGCGCCTGTTATGTAGAGGGTTTTCATAGAGACTTATTCGGATGCTCTCATTGAAGACATTTGATCTAAGAGGGGGGTTACCACATGATTTGCCGCTTGAGGGAAGTCACTGATAATGCTGTCAGCCCCGTATTTTAATAGCCGACTCATTTCGTCGGCATCATTAACGGTCCATATACTCACATGAAAACCTTTTCGTTGGGCTTTGGAAATGTAACTTTTACGAGCTAGGGTTTTATTTATAATGAGCATGCTGCATTTGAGTTTTTGAGCAATTCTAAGGCCGTTAGGGATGATGAATTCTTGAACGTAACCCCTTGGGATATGAGGCAGGTTGTGTTTAAACGCTTTCAGGGTTCCCATGTGCTTACTTGTAATGACGACCTTATGTTCAAGTTGGTAGTCAGTAATTAATTTTTCTAATGGTTGAATGAACTTTGTATTGGTAAATTCGGTTTTGATTTCGAATTGCCAATATTTAATATTTGGGCAGGCGCTTACCACTTGCTCTAATGTGGGTATGCCTTGCTCTAATCCAATCAGAAATGTATTGGCAAGCGTCATGGCTGGGGTGCGGCTTACTCTTAGCGAACTGTTTGCTAGCCGCTTAAGCTTTTCATCATGCACGACCACCAGTTGATCGTCTGCGCTTAGGCGTATGTCTAATTCAAAGCGGTCAACACCGTGCTCTGCTGCTAGAACAAAGCCGTGTAGGCTGTTTTCCATGGCGACGCCTTTGGCGCCTCTGTGTCCGTAGATTTCCATTAACTTTCACTTAATTTTGTCTAGTTAGTTATTAATATAGCGGTGAACTCGAATACTTGGAAGAAATGGATGATCTTCGATAACTCTGTCACTTCTAACCTTTCGTTTACGTTCAATAGGCGCTGCGAATTCAGGTTCATTGTGTAGCGGCAATAGTCCATTTTCAGGGGCCTGGAACAGGATGGGCAGGGACACATTCATCGCAATGCGCACTGGCAGTTGGTTGTCATCAAAAAATACGTTAGAGCGCATGGTAGGGGCTAGATTCTGTACCTTGGCTAGGGGTGTGTTGGCATTCAGTGTGTTCAATAAGCTTAGTTGGGTTTGTATGTGGTCACTGCTGGTATCTAGGTTTAATAGGGCGTCTTGAGCTTGTTGTACGGTAAATTTTTGGATGCTTCGGCCAGATTGGTACCAATTGAAGCCCGCTCGAACTGGTGTTCTATCGATTACGGGTATATGACGCCATGTTTGTTTGATATGTAATCGACTGAGGCCACTGTATCTAAGGGATTGTCTTAAAGTAGGGTGTGCACGGCCAAGTTGCCCTTTAAGTGTTAACCAGTCTTCTTTATTTGTTTTTTGAAGTGTTTTGATCTGTGTTTTGAATCGTTCTTTTTCTTCATTGATTCGAATGGCCAAATTTATCTGTTCTTGTGTAGCGGGTACTAGGCCAAAGCTAGAACGGGTTTCTCTGCCATCCTGACCATCTTGATACCAGAAATCTTGAAAGCTAGAACATACCTTGTCCATTGAAGAAATACCGGCTTGTTCTTCAATATCCGTTAATGGGACCCATATTTTGAATGTGTTCTTCCGTAAGCCTTTGCACAGGGTGTCTATGTCTGTAACCAGGGTGTCGAAATGTTCAATGAGGTGGCTAATAGACATTTTTATACCGTTATCTTTTTTAGCATATTAACGTGTCTGTATTTGCTTAACAATAGGCGTTGTATGCAGGGTGTTGTTTGCCGATTTTGTTAACGCTGAGTATTGGGTACTGTCGATGCAGTCTTGTTATGTTTAAAGTTCAATGAAGCCTAGATAAAGCATTCTGAACGCCAGTAAAGATAGGGTTATTTTGAATATTCTAAAAAACAAGGCTTCAGGGATTTTTGGTCGCAGTAAGCTTCCAATAAAGGAACCTAAGATAGCAGCTAAAGAGAGTAGGCCTAGTAAGTACACATAGTGTGATAAGACGACCCCTATCATTAAAAATATAATCAGCTTTGTTATGTGGCTGCTAAACATGATAACGGCATTAGAGGCGATGATCTGTTCTCGGTTTAACCCTTTTGCCAATAAAATTGCGTTTCCTAGTGGGCCTGTGGCGCCTAATAAAACACCAAGTGATCCTTGAACAAAACCAAGGCTGCCTAATGACATTTGGATATTTTTTTTAAGTTTTAGTTCTTTCCCCCAGACCGACCATAAAATGTATAAACCAATAATAAGTTGCATCCAGTCCCAGTTAATATGCGCGATGAAGGGCGATACCAGTGCTCCGCCTATTATTACGCCAACTAATATTGGCGTTATGATTGACCAGTTGATGTTTTTTAAAGATAAGGCCGCGCGACTTGAATTACTGGCAGCTTGAATGACTGCATGTACAGGTATAAGGGTTGTGGGAGGAATAAACTGAGCTAAAACTCCCATCAGCATTAATCCTCCGCCTTGACCAAGTACAGCTGTGAAGACACTTGTAATTAACGTAAAGCAGAATAAGGCTGCATAGAGCTCATTTGTAATTTCAAAATCATTCATTTTTTTCAATCCAAACAGCTATTTTTTTTGCTAGCTTTTGAAAGTTATTTGTCCAATTGAAATGGTTTAGTGATGTCACATTAAGTTCTTGTGCGCAGGTTTTTACATGGTATTTTTTTGAGCTATGAAATAAATCCAATATGGCTTGGGTAGAGCTGTGGGGAGCCAATTTATCTCCATCAAAACTGATGGCCATAATGGGTGTATTTATCTGACCCATCTTACTGTTATAAATTTTTCGCTTTCCGTTGTGAGTCGACCTGAATAATCCTGTCCTTATTGTATATGCCCAATCACGTATAACCCATTTTGATTCATCCCCCCCAAAGCCGATTTTCTTTCCAGGTAAATATCCAATTATTTTACTAACTGATAGAAGGACTAGTGAGCCGAATAAGGTTCTCAATTTTTT
>ERZ1027208.526-NODE-526-length-14725-cov-8.204499_pt1 | contig 14725 bp, 15 predicted proteins | sample MGYA00520867_ERZ1027208 | MGnify/ENA primary metagenome ERZ1027208 (study PRJEB33311, sample SAMEA4378413) | marine metagenome | biome: Marine biome; feature: Fjord; material: Water | collected 2014-07-20T08:00:00Z/2014-07-... | depth 75 m ...
CAACTGAGCCTCAATGGATCGGCTTGCTTTTAACATGCGCAGCCAAAGGCGCAGGCGGTCCTTTGAAGCTGGATCATTGGAGGTGTCTGGATTTGGCTTGTTCATATTTCGCCTCCCGAAAGGCTAAGGGTGTGACCATTGACCGAACGCGCGGCATCCGAACAAAGCCAAAGCACTGCTCCTGTCACTTCGTCTGTTTGGATAAAGCGACGTTGTGGGTTGCCCTTGGTTAGGGATTTGGCTGCATCTTCAGGGGACATGCCCGTTTTAGTGCTGATATTTTCAATGGAACGTTCAAGCATGGGGGTGTCGATGAACCCCGGACAAATTGCATTTACGGTGATGCCTGTTGCGGCCAGCTCAATCGCGAGGGATCGGGTCAGACCGACCACGCCATGTTTTGCGGCGCAATACCCGGCAACGTAGGGATACCCTTTGAGACCAGCAGTGGAAGCAATGGCAATCATTCGCCCTGTACCTGCTGATTTCATATCGGGCAATGCTGCCTGCCATACGTTGAATACACCCGCGAGATTGACGTCGGTCATTTGGGTGAGGTCCGACATCTTCATTTTGGCAAACGGGATACTGGTAGCGGCTCCCGCATTCGCGATGACGGTAGTGATCGGGCCGTACTCTGCCCGGGCTTTTTCAAAGGAGATTTTTACGGCCTCAGGATCTGTCACATCACACAGTTGATAAGACAGGTTCTGCGCCGTTAGGGGGGCTTCGGACCGTCCCATAATGGTGACGTTCAGACCAGCGTTAGAAAGGGCCTGTGCAATATCGGCTCCCACGCCAGTACCGCCGCCTGTCACGATCGCATGTGTTGATGTCGTGCTCATGCCTTGCCCGCAATCTCGGCTGCGCGGTCAGCCAATCGCCATGCCTGATCGCGTCCTGCCTCATAGGGGAGAGGCCATTTTTCGTGTCTGTCCCCCAGCTCGGCTGCTGTGTGCAGGGTCCAATAAGGATCGGCCAAATGCGCACGCGCAAGGCAAACAAGATCGGCGCGGCCAGCCATCAGGATCGAATTCACGTGATCCGCTTCGTAGATATTGCCTACAGCCATTGTTTTGATCGCGGCCTCGTTGCGGATGCGATCCGAAAAGGGGGTCTGGAACATGCGCCCATAGACGGGCTGACCTTCTATGGAAGTTTGGCCAGCAGAGACATCAATGATATCTGCTCCGGCAGCATCAAACATTCTAGCAATTTCAACGGCCTCTTGTGGGGTTACGCCATCATCGCCTGCCCAGTCATTTGCCGAAATGCGCACTGACATCGGTTTTTCAGCGGGCCAGACATCTCGCATGGCTTGGAAGACTTCTAGCGGATAACGCATCCGGTTTTCCAGTGAACCGCCGTATTCATCGGTCCGGATATTGGATAGTGGCGATATGAATGAGGAAACCAAATACCCGTGGGCAGCATGCAGCTCTATCATGTCAAACCCTGCGCGGCTGGCCATTTCAGTGGCTGACACAAACTCCGCCAGAACCATATCCATGTCGTCGCGCGTCATTTCTTTGGGTGTCGCGTTTCCTTCTGACCATGGAATGGCGGAAGCGGACAGCAGAGGCCAATTGCCAGTTTTAAGAGGGCTATCCATGCCTTCCCATCCGATGTTGGTTGAGCCCTTGCGGCCTGCATGTCCGATTTGGCAGCAAATCATGGCCTCGGTTTCGGAGTGCACGAAATTGACCAGACGCGCCCACTCGGCCTCATGTTCAGGTGCATAAAGACCGGGACAGCCGGGAGTGATCCGCCCGTCAGCAGAGGTGCAGGTCATCTCTGTAAAAATGAGGCCCGCACCGCCTTTTGCGCGTTCGCCGTAGTGGATGAGGTGCCAGTCAGTTGGGGTGCCATCCACTGCTTTGTATTGCGCCATTGGAGACAGGACGATCCGGTTCTTCAGGTGCATTTCGCGTAACTGGAAAGGCGCAAACATCGGCGCGCGGGCAGGGCAATTGGCGTCAGCCCCTGCTTGATCCAAAAACCACTTTTCTGCTGATGCCAACCATTTTGGATCGCGTTCACGCAGGTTTTCATGGCTTATCCGCTGGCTACGAGTGAGCAACGAATAGTTGAGTTGTACGGGGTCCAGATGCAAATAACGCTCTACATCTTCGAACCACTCAACCGAGTTGCGCGCGGCGGATTGTAGGCGCAAGACCTCTAACTGTCGGGTTTCTTCATAGTTTAAAAATGCTTCGGGCAGAGTGGTGTTATAGTGTACGTGTTCTGCCAGTGAAATCGCACTTTCCAGTGCTAGTTTGGTTCCCGAACCGATCGAGAAATGTGCGGTTGCAGCCGCGTCGCCCATCAGAACCACATTCTTGTGGCTCCACTTTTCGCACAGCACACGCGGGAATTTGATCCAAGCAGATCCGCGCACGTGGTTGGCGTTTGTCATCAACGGGTGACCGCCAAGATGATCTCTAAAGATATCTTCGCAGATTGCTATGCTGTCCTGTTGGGATAGATCCGCAAAGCCGTAGGCATCATAAGTCTCTTGGCTACACTCGACGATGAATGTCGCTGTATCATCGTCAAATTGATACGCGTGGGCCCAAATCCATCCTTTATCGGTTTCTTCAAATATAAAGGTGAAGGCGTCATCGAATTTTTGATGTGTACCAAGCCAAACAAAGGGGCAAAGGCGTGTGTCGATGTCTGGGTTAAAGTGGTCCGAAAATTCTGTGCGTGTTCTGGAATTCAACCCGTCACAAGCGACAACCAGATCGTATTCATTCATATAATCTGACGCTGTGCCGACTTCGGTTTCAAAACGTAGATCGACACCCAGTTCAGTTGCCCGGGCTTGTAAAATCATGAGCAGTTGCTTGCGGCCAATGCCGCAAAATCCATGGCCCGTGGACAGAACTTTCTGGCCCTTATGCACAGTAGCGACATCATCCCAATATGCGAAATGTTCGCGAATGCTGGCCGCGCTTACCGCGTCATTGGCTGCTAAGTTTCCCAGCGTTTCATCCGACAAAACCACACCCCAGCCAAATGTATCATCTGCGCGGTTGCGTTCTAAAACAACTACCTCACAGGAGGGGTCGCGGAGCTTCATTGAGATGGCAAAATATAATCCAGCAGGGCCCCCGCCTAAGCAAGCAATACGCATGTGTCGTTCCCTTTTTTTCGTCCCGCATTTTACAGAGGGTAGGGTTAGAGAATTATAATTTCAAGCTTAAATGTTTTATGTATGAAGTATATTTTTGCAGATGCAGCTTTTTGGGGCACCTGATGTGAGATGCATCGGTCCGAAATAGATGGATGATATGGCTGTTGAATGGACGAAGGGGCGCGGGTTTACGGTTCTGCGTCCCCTTCGGCCAACACTTTGCGCGCAGCGCGGAAGCACTCCAGTCCTTGGGGGACGCCGCAATAGATCGCAATCACATGGATAATCGCGCGAATTTCTTCTGGGGTGACACCGTTTTTAATTGCTCCGCGGCAATGAAGCTCCCATTCCGTCATCTTCCCCAATGCGCCAATCATCGATAGATTCATCATCGAGCGGGTCTTGGCATCAATGACGTCGTCACCCCATCCGAATCCCCAGCACCATGCGGTCATGGCTTCTTGAAACGGGCGCGTGAAATCGTCAGCGGCGGCGAGGCTCCTATCGACATACTCAGCGCCCAATGTTGCTTTGCGTTGCTCTAGTCCCTTTAGGAACAGATTTTCGTCAAATGTGCTCATTGTTAGATCCAATCAGTTGTAGGGCTTAGGTTTCTAGGCCCTCTACGATAGCGATATTCGCGGTACATGCGTTTGATCGGTGCGCACGTGCCGCTAGGTATTCAGGGGAGTGGTAGCAGGCCAGCGCTTGCTCTTTGCTGTCAAATTCGATGACAACATGTCGCTGCCAACTGCCACCTTCCAATGTGGCTGCTTCGCCGCCGCGAACCAGAAATTTGGCGCCGTATTTAGCAAACGCTTTAGGTGCGAGGTGCTGATAACCCTTGTAGGCCTCAGGATCGGTGACCGTTACAAACGCGATCCAGTAGCCCTTAGACATCTGAGGTTCTCCGATCTTTATCTTTTGACAAGAACCGTTCCGCAACCGCTGCGGCGTCAGCGATATGCAATTGTACCGCCGCATGGGCAGCATCGGCGTTCCGGCTAATGATGGCGTCGTTGATTGCCACCATATGGCTGATGCCAGGGCTTGATCTTCCTTTGTCTGACAAGGTTAAAACCCGCAGCCGGCTGATGCGACCATTTAAGCGCTGCACGACGTCCCATGCTATTGCATGTCCGGCTTCCTGAAAGATCAGCTCATAAAAATGCGTTGTGGCCTGCATGACGCCGATCCACTCGGCGTCACTCATTCTGGTCCGTATCGCTTCAAGTGCGGATTTCAAGCGATTGGGGAAGCTATCGCTGAATTTCTCTGCGCAGGCGGCTGCGGCAGCACCTTCCAGCTGTCTACGAATATCATAAATTTGTTGAGCTTGGTTCCAGTCTAGCAGCGCAACAATTGGTCCACGATTGGGTAAAATCTCGACCAAGCCTTCGGCCTCAAGATAGCGGATCGTTTCACGAATGACGGTGCGGCTGACGCCGAGTTGCTCGCCCAAAGGTCGCTCAACCAAGCGTTCGCCCGGGGTGAAGTGGCCCTCGATTATGGCGGTCCGCATACGGTCTTGCGCCATTTCGCGCAGCGTTTGCGGTGGCTGCTCAATGCGGGACAGGGATGTCTTTTGAGTATTCATGCGCTTTGCCTAGCAGCGCTCATCGATGGCATCAAGTGATATGGCTGATTGACAGATGGTCGTATGGTATACCATATTACAGATAGACTCACCTGATCAAAGGAATTCATCTGTGCCTGCCGAAATTCGCAAGACGCTTATCCACGTAGAGACAACGCTGATAGAGGGTGGAAAGCCTGCCCAGAAGCCGTTGAAGTTGATCGCGGCGATGGCGGTCATTAAAAATCCGTGGGCGGGTCAGGGTTTTGTTGATGACTTGGCCCCAGAGATCCGTGACTGCGCACCCGAATTAGGCGAGCTTTTGACTAAAATGATTTTGGATGTTGCCGGAGGGGGCGATAAGGTTGAGGGTTATGGTAAATCTGCCATCGTCGGACTGAACGGGGAGGTCGAGCATGCCTCGGCCCTGATCCACACGTTGCATTTTGGTAATCACTATCGAAATGCGGTTGGAGCGAAATCTTACCTGTCGTTCTGTAATACACGGGGGGCTGCGAATGCGCCTTTGATGATCCCATTGATGGATAAGAACGATGGCGGGCGACGTTCGCATTATCTGACCATTCAAACATCCGTAGCGGATGCACCAGCCGCCGATGAAATCCTGATAGCGCTGGGCGCGTCGGTTGGTGGTCGGCCCCATCACCGCATTGGTGACCGCTACCAAGACCTGAAGGAGCTTGGTCATGACGCCGATAACCCTGCGGCTGTCTGAGTCGAACCGACGCGTCGCGTATCAGGATCATGGGAAGGGAGAGCCGATTGTGCTGCTCCACGGCGTAGGCATGCAGTCGGCTGCGTGGGCACCCCAAATCGCCACGCTTAAGGATACGAACCGCGTTATTGTTGTTGATTTGCCGGGGCACGGGGGGAGTGATCCCTTGCCCGCTGCAAGTAGGTTGCCTGATTTTGTAGCGTGGTGCAGCGCTGTGATTAACGAATTGAACCTTGGGCCGATCAACTTGGTTGGTCACTCGATGGGCGCGTTGATTGCAGCTGGGTATGCTGTCGTTCATCCAGATCAGGTAAGGCGCGTTGCCTTGCTGAACGCGGTTTGGCGGCGTGACGCTGATGCAAGCAAGGCAGTTATTTCACGTGCTGCATTGATCCGTGAAGGGCAGGTTGATTTTGAGGCACCATTATCGCGATGGTTTGAGGATACGCCAGCTGATGCAGCAGCTAGGGCCTTGGTCAGATCATGGCTGAGTTCAGTTAACCTTGAGGGGTATGCAACAGCCTACACAGCATTTGCACATGGTGACATGACCTATGCTGCCGAGCTTTCGGGGATTGTTTGCCCGTTTCTGGCCCTGACAGCGGACGGTGATTTGAATTCGACCCCTGAAATGTCCCAGCAAATGAGCGCCCAGGCCCTCAACGGGTACGCGGTGGCGATCAAGGGTCATCGACACATGGTTAATTTAACAGCTCCTGATCAGGTGAACGCACATCTTCTAGAATTTCTCGGACAACCGGAATTCGAAAAGGAGCCAACATGAGCTTGATAGATCAACGTGCTTTGCGCAACGCCTTCGGGACATTCATGACAGGCGTTACTGTGGTCACGACCCATGACCGCAAAAATGTCCCGTTGGGGTTCACAGCCAATTCATTTACGTCCGTTTCCATGGATCCGCCGATGGTTCTGGTGTGTTTGGCAAACTCTTCGCGCAATTATGATGCGCTGATCAACGCGGATGGTTTTGCAGTAAATATATTGGCTGAGAACCAGATCGAAATATCCAATACATTTGCTCGTCCGGTTGAAGACAGGTTTGCAGATGTTGGGTGGCAGGTGGGGCCAAATGGTGCGCCGGTCCTTGATGGTGTCTCCGCTTGGTTCGATTGCAGCATGCACAAGACAGTTGATGCGGGTGATCATGTTATTTTGATTGGGCAGGTTAAGGCCTTCGACAGCGCCACCACACCGGGATTGGGCTATGCGCGCGGGGCGTATGTGACGCCATCGGCGGCAGCTGAAACGCTGGTGCCCCATACAAATTTGATCGTTTCGGTACTAATCGAGCGTAACGGGCAGATTTTACTGGCTGAAGATGATGCAGGTGGCCTCGCTTTGCCTGAGGCATCAGCACAAACAGATGGTGCATCCGCCGCGGTGCATAAACTGATCACCTCAACCGGCCTCAGTGCTACGCTGGGGTTTGTTTATTCTGTGTTTGAGGATGTGGCACGCAACCGCCAGCATATTTCGTTCCTATGCCAAGCGGCAGAAGGATGTCCGACGCGAGGTGCATTTGTACCCTTAACGGATGCATCGCTTAGCGCCGTATCAGACCCCGCGATCCGCACGATGCTTCAACGTTTTGCCTCCGAAAACCGCATTGGTTCCTTTGGCATTTATTACGGAAATCAAAACACCGGCAAGGTTCGTCCGGTTCTATAAGAAAGGTAGTCACATGCGTTTCTCGCTGTTCGTTCACATGGAACGGTTGTCTCCTGATCAGGATCAGAAGCAGCTTTATGATGACTTTATTGCATTGTCCAAGATTGCCGATGAGGGTGGCATGCATGCGGTTTGGACCGGTGAACACCACGGTATGGATTTCACAATCGCACCTAACCCATTCTTGAACCTGATTGATCTGGCGCGGCACACAAAAAATGTGCGTCTTGGAACGGGAACTGTGATTGCTCCGTTCTGGCACCCTATCCGGTTGGCAGGTGAGGCTGCGATGACAGATATGATCGTTGATGGCCGTCTTGAGCTTGGGGTAGCACGTGGTGCGTATTCATATGAATACGAACGAATGGTTCCCGGCATGGATGCCTGGGAGGCGGGGCAGCGCATGCGTGAATTAGTGCCTGCAATTCAGGGTCTTTGGAAAGGCGACTATGCGCAATCAGGTGAATTTCACTCATTCCCAGCAACTACATCCTCGCCCAAACCAGTTCAAAAAAACGGCCCGCCTATTTGGGTTGCGGCACGTGATCCAAATAGCCATGAATTTGCCGTAGAAAACGGTTGCCACGTTCAGGTGACACCCCTGTGGCAAGGGGACGGAGAAATCACCAATCTGATGGATACGTTCAATGCTGCGTGCGCCAAATTCCCAGATGTTGGGCGTCCGCAAATCATGCTGCTGAACCATACCTACATTGCCGCAGATCAGGCTGATGCACAGCAAGCCGCTCATGAAATCAACACCTTCTATTGTTACTTCGGTGCATGGTTTAAAAATGAACGACCTGTCTCTCAAGGGGCTATTGAACCACTAAGTGAGGCAGAAATAACCGCGCATCCGTTCTATTCGGCTGAGGCAATGTTGCGTGACAATGTAATTGCCACAGCGGATGATGCGATTGCGCGGCTCAAAATCTATGAAGATCTGGGGTATGATGAATACGCATTCTGGATCGACAGTGGAATGAGCTTTGATCGTAAGAAAGCCTCGTTAGAGCGGTTCATAAAAGACGTAATGCCAGCATTTGACTGAAAGAGAGACCATGCAGCAATTTCAGCAGTACATCGCAGGCGCGTTTGACGACGGGTCCGCGCGTTTTGAGAGCCGCGATCCGGCGACAGGTGAAGTTTGGGCAATGATGCCAGAGGCGCGCCAAGATGACGTAAACCGTGCTGTAACAGCGGCACAAACTGCGTTTGTCAGTCCTGAGTGGGCAGGGATGACAGCCTCGGCGCGGGGAAAGTTATTGCTGCGCCTTGCCGATTTGATCGCTGAGAATGCGCAGGTTTTGGCGCAGTTAGAAACACGTGATACGGGCAAGATTATTCGCGAAACATCTGCGCAAATTTCCTATGTCGCAGAATATTACCGCTATTATGCGGGCCTTGCGGATAAGATCGAAGGGGCGCATTTGCCCATCGATAAGCCGGACATGGAAGTATGGTTGCGTCGTGAACCCGTTGGCGTGGTTGCGGCAATTGTTCCTTGGAACTCTCAGTTGTTTCTTTCTGCAGTTAAAATCGGACCTGCCTTGGCTGCCGGATGCACGGTGGTGTTAAAGGTCTCCGAGGAAGGGCCTGCGCCTATGCTGGAATTCGCGCGCATCTTTGATCAGGCTGGCTTCCCTGCGGGTGTTTTGAATATCATTACAGGGTTTGCCGCTGAATGCGGTGCAGCGCTTACTAGCCACCCAAAGGTGGATCATATCGCATTCACAGGCGGCCCTGAAACTGCACGCCATATCGTCCGGAACTCAGCCCAGAACCTAGCATCCACATCGCTGGAACTGGGGGGGAAATCTCCCTTCATCGTGTTTGAAGATGCTGACATTGAAAGTGCGGTAAACGCCCAAGTCTCGGGCATTTTTGCTGCTACAGGACAAAGCTGTGTGGCAGGATCACGTCTGGTGGTTTCGAACGAGATCAAAGATGAATTCCTTGCGTTGCTGAAACAGAAGGCTGAGGCAATTGTTGTTGGCGCGCCTGATGACATGGCAACAGAGGTTGGGCCGCTTTGCACTGTAGGGCAACGCGATAGGGCGATTGATCTGATTGAAAAATCGGTTGCTGCTGGTGCCGCTATCATCACCGGCGGGCGTAGCATTGGTACGGAAGGTTTGTTTTTTGCACCGACAATCATTGATTGCTCAGATGCGCCAGAAGCGCCCTGCTTAACCGAAGAGTTCTTTGGACCCGTACTATCCGTCTTGGGATTTGATACGGAGGAACAGGCACTAGAGATCGCCAATGACACCAACTTTGGCCTCGCATCAGGTGTATTTACCCGCGATCTGACACGTGCGCATCGAATGATCCGCAGCATTAAGGCTGGAATCGTCTGGGTAAATACCTATCGGGCAGTCAGCCCCATCGCGCCGTTTGGCGGACACGGGTTAAGCGGCCATGGCCGTGAAGGCGGTTTGCGGGCGGCACTGGATTACACAAAAACCAAGGCGGTCTGGCTAAGAACCAGCGACGATCCAATCCCCGATCCATTTGTCATGCGCTGAGTTCGCTATACAACGGCAATCATCGCCATATTCGCTGAACCAGTTCTAATAGCGCGGCCTTGGCGGGGCGATCTTTACCTTGGGGCGTATAGGCAAAGTTAAGGCACGCTGGAATTGTCACGGAATTGCAGACTGCCAATCCGAAAGATTGCCGTTGATGCAAGGCAATCGCTTCGCGGGCCAATGAGAGACCCACACCTGAACGCACCATTTCTAGCATCGATGCTTCTTGATCGACCAGAGACACAATATTCTGTTCGCAGTTTTGCGCGTCAAAGATGCGTTTCAGCAGCCCGTGATGGGCCGAGGCCTCGGGCGTGCCGATCCACGGCAGTTTAGCTAGTTCACTCCACGTTGCATTTTCGACTCTGGATTCCCAGCCAACGGGGGCAATAACACGGTAGGCAAAATCCGCCAACTTGAGCGACTGGATCATCCCCTTAGGGGGTTTCTCAATCTGATCGGGGATATCAGGGCTGCCGAGGTAAAAGCCTGCGTCGATTTGTTTGCGCTGTAAACGATCAATTATTTCGCCGCTTACCCCATGAACAAGTTCTGTTTGAATGTGAGGGAAATCAGTTCGCAAATGACCAAGCAACTGTCCAAGGCGGATGAATTCCGGGTCGATGATGGTGCCAATCCTCAGTTTTCCGCTGATGCGTTCAGCGTGCTGGCGGGCACTTCTTTTAAAATCGGCAAGGGCATCAAGAACCTGCTCAGCCTTGGGAATCAACGCGGCACCTTCTGAGGTAACGCGTAGTCCGGTTGGTGTGCGTTCGAACAACATTACGTTTGTCTCTTCGCTCAGCCGTTTGATCTGGTGACTCACTGCGGGTTGGGTCAGGTTCATGAGAGCGGCGGCACGCGATACGCTGCCTTCACGCGCGACAGTCAAAAAGGCGACCAAGGTGTTGATGTTGAAACTTCGTTCCATATAAAATATTCTTATATCGCATTTCGAGATTCGTCATTAGCAATTGAACGGCAGGTCCGGTTAACTGTCTGAAGCTAGATAACCGGACGGAAAGGCGGGATGCAGCATCAATATGTATCCCTGTTTTCATCTAGGTTTTTGATAGACGGTCCAGCCAAAATGCGAGAGATAATGTGAATACCAATAGCAGCACAGATAACCAATTCGACTACATTGTCGTGGGTGGTGGCTCGGCCGGGTGCCTCGTTGCCAATCGCCTAAGTGCGGACCCAAAGAACCGTGTGCTGCTGATCGAAGCGGGCAGGCGCGACACCTACCACTGGATACATATCCCCGTCGGTTACCTTTATTGCATTGGAAACCCGCGCACAGATTGGATGTACAACACCGAGCCTGACAAAGGGCTGAACGGACGTATCCTGCGCTACCCTCGTGGCAAGGCCTTGGGCGGCTGTTCGTCCATCAATGGAATGATCTACATGCGGGGGCAGGCGCGGGACTATGACAATTGGGCGGCGCTAACAGGAGATGATGCTTGGAGTTGGGAAAACGCCCTTAAAGACTTCAAAGCGCACGAAGATCATTACAAGCTGGATGATGGTGCCGATCCCAAGACGGGCGACAACATGCGGTTTTCGGACACACACGGGAATGGCGGTGAATGGCGCGTTGAGAAACAGCGACTGCGTTGGGATGTATTGGACGGCTTTGCTGATGCCGCGGTGCAATCAGGCGTGCGCAGGACCGAAGACTTTAACAGCGGAGACAACGCTGGTGTTGGGTATTTTGATGTTAATCAACGATCGGGGTGGCGGTGGAACACGTCAAAAGCATTCCTGCGCCCTGCAAAGGGGCGCCAGAACCTGACGGTTTGGACTGAAGCACAAGTGGAGAAGCTGACCTTTGTTAGCGGTAATGACGGTTTGCCTGTTTGCAATGGTGCCATCGTAAACCGAAAAGGCGAAAGCGTTTCTGTCTCCGCAGGTAAGGAAGTTATCTTGTCTGCAGGGGCGGTGAATTCGCCTCAAATCCTGCAGTTGTCTGGCATTGGGCCTGCGGAGTTGCTGAAGTCACACGGGATTGACGTTGTACTGGATGCGCCGGCGGTAGGTGAGAACCTTCAGGACCATTTGCAAATCCGTGCGGTGTTTAAGGTTAACGGGGCAAAAACGCTCAACACGTTGGCTAATTCGATGGTTGGTAAGGCCAAAATTGGCTTGGAGTATATGTTCAAACGGTCGGGCCCGATGAGCATGGCACCCAGTCAGCTCGGTGCATTCACGCGATCAGACAAAAAACGAACCCATGCAAATCTCGAATATCACGTGCAGCCACTAAGCCTTGAGGCTTTTGGCGAGGATCTACATGAGTTTCCCGCAGTGACGGTAAGTGTGTGCAACCTGAACCCGACAAGCCGTGGACACATTCGTATTGGCTCTGGCAATTTCCGTGATGCGCCGAAAATATCACCAAACTATCTAGCAACCGAAGAGGATCGTAAGGTCGCTGCGGATAGCCTGCGACAGGTGCGCGAAATCATGAACCAATCCGCTATGGCCGCATTCGAGCCAGAAGAATTCAAACCCGGTATTCAATACCAAAGCGACGAAGATCTGGCTAAGCTTGCAGGTGATATTGCCAACACAATTTTTCATCCGGTCGGCACTGTTCAAATGGGACGTGACGATGACGCCCAAGCCGTTCTCGATTCCCATATGCGGCTGAAGGGGATTGGTGGCCTTCGCGTTGTTGATGCCAGCGTCATGCCTCGGATCACCAGCGGCAATACGAATTCGCCCACATTAATGATCGCAGAAAAAGCGGCAGGCTGGATTTTGGCAGGTCAGTAGATCGTTCGGTATTTGACCTTCAGGGTATTCACCCTGCGGCTGTGTTCGCTGTGGCCGCTAATTTAATTTTCCAAAGCACTGTCTTGAGACTGGTGAAGAACAATATTGAATCCTTCATTTGCTGAAGGGGCTATGAAGTGCTTGGAAAGTTGCCTGAATTGTTCCTCTGTGGCTGCAAACGGATGATCCCCCTGTGCGTTACGTGCGCGCAATCGTGCGATGCAGACCTCATCGGGTACATCCAGTAGATGAAGCTGATGGGCCGCACCTGTCTCTTCCAAAATGCTCCGCATCCAGTCGCGTGACGCAAGGGTGTTTGCTTGAAAATCCAACACAACGGAAACACCAGCGTTCAACAATGAAGTCACGTGAGGGCCCATGATAGTGCGAAGTTTTGTCATGCACCGCACGTAGTCTGCCAGAGAAGACATTTCACTAGAAAACAAAGCGTTCAACCAATCATCTTCGGCGATTACGACGGTTCCGTCCAAACGACCAAGTTCAGCAGTCAGGGTGGATTTCCCAGATGCGGCTTTCCCGCACAACAGGTGCAGGGTCGGAGGTAAAGGGGGCATTAGATTAACCTTGTTTGATCCATTACGCGCAGTTCATGTTTTGATCAGCGTTTCCAGTGTGTCAGTGTCTCGCCTCTCCTAGGTTTTAGGACTACCAAGAAACGCGTTTCGAAATCTAGGGGCAGCCTGATCAAAGTTACTTGGTTCATCCAGCATTAACCAATTTGACGCTAACTCCAACTATGTGGAAAACTCTTTCATTTGCGCTGCCTGTTCTGTTCCCATCCTGGCAATTCTTCAAGACAGTTGAACCTTCTCCAAGGGTCCAGTGGGCGCTGCTATCTGACGGTGAGGGCGATGTGGTTGAGTGGAATGAGTTTCGACTCCACCCTTTGAAGGTAACGGCATTACAGATGGTTTTGCGTTTATTTTGGAACCCTTACCGCAACGACACATTGTTCGTCGTAAGTTGCGCTGAACGGATTCAACAGTTTCCCGATCCGCACAGTATCCATGAAATCAGACGACGCATTCTGTCTGATCTTCGGAAACTTCCGTTTGATACAACAGACAAGCTGTTGCAGTTTCGGCTGGTTTTTGTCCATCGCGGGGAAGTGGGATTAGAGCATGAAGTGGTGTTCCTCTCGGATATAACTCCCACAGTGGTGCCCGTTACATGTTAACGTTTGAGTCCGCATTACGAGCAACTGAAATTCTTTTGGCGCTGGCCTTTTTACAGCAAAGCGCCGAGCATATCTTTGGATCACGCGATGCGCGCAGCTTGTTTTTTTGGCGTGCTGTGATGAGCATCGGACTTTTGCTGGGGTATTACAGTGAGTGGACTTTGCTGGCGATGTCAGCGCACAGCTTGCTGATTTTGAACCGTTACCAAGGTCCCTACAACGGTGGCAGTGATCGAATGGGCCTGTTGATCCTGTACTGCCTGTGCCTTTCGCGCTGGTTGCCTGAAGGGCTCCCCAAGGAAGCGGCATTTGGATACCTGGGCTTTCAGGTGATCGTGTCGTATTTTGTTTCTGGCCAAGTGAAGATTATCAATCGCGACTGGCGCAACGGACAGGCGCTGCAGGATGTCTTTAGTTTTTCAACCTACCCAGTGGCTGAATCGCTGCGGGCATTAGCCAAACGTCCGCGCCTGCTTTGGGCAGCATCTTGGGCCGTAATGCTGTTCGAAGTTCTATTTCCTCTAAGCTTCTTGAACTCAACAACTCTCATTTGGGCTCTTGTCGTGGGGATGGCGTTTCATGTGGCCAACGCCTGCCTGTTTGGATTGAACCGCTTCGTTTGGTTTTGGATCGCAGCTTATCCGTCGCTCATCTGGTTACACTGTCGTCTTGTGCTTGGCGGGTGATTACACTCTCTTATTAAGGCCAAGTCTTCGAAAGTTTGGTTTTTAGGCCGGCCACTTCGTCAGGCCAAATCCAGCCTTAAGTGGCCGAAGTTAATAAAACTTGAGATCGTCAAACATTGTAATTTTTTCGCTCGCCCTACCCTTGATTTACTCAGTTTCTTCAATTCTTAGGGAATAGCCGTCAAAATTGCATTTGATCTCTTAGATTCAATCTGTGGTTGGTGGACAGGCTTTCAGTCCGAATAGAAAATCCTTAGTATATATGCTTCCGGAGGTCCGCCCTAAATGCCCGCCAGATATAAGATAATAGGTCCTTTGAATTTAAAATATGTGACGATTTCTGGCTCACCAAATCTAGGTGAGTTGCGTGAGCCCGCGCGTAAATATTTAAA
>ERZ1027208.527-NODE-527-length-14707-cov-21.136295_pt1 | contig 14707 bp, 13 predicted proteins | sample MGYA00520867_ERZ1027208 | MGnify/ENA primary metagenome ERZ1027208 (study PRJEB33311, sample SAMEA4378413) | marine metagenome | biome: Marine biome; feature: Fjord; material: Water | collected 2014-07-20T08:00:00Z/2014-07-... | depth 75 m ...
TGGATAAGATACCGATATAATTTAGCACATAGATAAACCTGAAAACGGAATGTTATACCAAGAATTGAAAGAAGGTCTAAAAAAACTAATACTAAATAAAAAGAATAATTAACTGTTTTTAATCAAACTCACCTTACCAAAACCCCTTTTACTTCCATTAAAGGAATTGGCTGTAAAGCTTTAAGATTAATAGTGTTTTTTCTAAACAAATACGTTTTGTCAAACATTTGGTTACCTTCAAAAAACGTGACTTTAAATTGGTTGTTCAATGCAAATAGATCTTCTTGCATCAATTCTATTTTAGCATAGCTTTTTTTAGGTAATAGATCTATTTTTTTACGAAACTTAGATGTTATTTTGCTTTCTGAATAGCCATCAGTTACTATAATAACCATTTCTAAATCAACATCTTTTTCGTTTATAATGTAAGCGTTCCAATCTTGGGTTTTATAGATGTCGTTATACTCATTTACAATTGCTACATAAACGCCTTCTACTTTTGGGATTTCAATGTCTTTTTTCATATTGCAAACATAATAAATTATTCAAAATAAGGGCTTGAATAGGTTGAAGTTGTAATGCCTCTTAAATTATTAATTATTAAATGCTGTAGTAAAGTTTGTAAAGTATATTCTTCAAAAAGATTCTTGTTTTTAAAAGTTACATTTTCCATTCTTAAAAAGTATAACTCGCACACCAATTTTAAATCAACATCTTCTCTAATATATCCTTTTTCTCTAGCTTCTGTTAATAATTCATAAACCGTTTCATAAACAACTTCTGCTTTGAAATCTTCAAAAACCTTATCTGCCTTTGGATAATATTTCTTTAAACCAAATAAAAAAGAAGGCTTAAAATACTTGAGGTATTTTAAGCCTATTTCATAAATAACTATAACTTTTTCTATGGGATCTTCAATCTTATCAATAGCATTCCCATACTCTTTTGTATAGTTTTCTATTAAAAATAAAATGCTATTTGAAACAAGGTCTTCTTTGTTTTTAAAATGCGCATAAATTGTTTTTTTAGAAATCCCTAACTCTTTTGAAAGCTCGTCTAAGGTAAAAGATTTACTCCCAAATTTTAGAAATTTAGTTACAGAACATTCTAAAAGGAACCTTTTACTAATCATTTTTAATGCTTAAAACAATACTAAAATTATTGCCAGCCACCACCAAGCGCTTTATATAAATCTACAATAGATTTCAACTGACTGTACTTAATAGAAACTAGGTTTAATCTAGAATTTAAAGCGTTTTCTTGAGCTATTAATACTTCTAAATAATTTGCATAACCGTTGTCTAATAATTCGTTTGAATATTCGCTGGCTAGGTTGTAAGCATCAAATTCCTTTTGTTTAACCTCGATTTTTTCGGTTACCGATTGGTAGGTAAATAAAGCATCTGAAACTTCCTTACTTGCTACTAAAAAGGTTTGTTTAAATTGTAATTGAGCTTGTTCTTGTTGGGCTTGAGATACTTCGTATTGTGTTTTAATTTTTCTGCCATTAAAAATAGGTTGAGTTAAACCACCAACTAAAGTTGCAAATAGAGAATTCGTATCGAAAAAGTTATCAAAATCTAAACTTTGAAATCCTCCAGAAGCTGACAAGGTAAGCGAAGGATAAAAATTACTTCTCGCGACATTGCTAAGCTCAAAAGCTTGAATCAATTTATATTCTGCAGCCATTAAATCTGGTCTGTTACTCAATAACTGAGAAGGTACTCCAGTATTTAAATCGGTTGTTACCACTTGACTTTCAAGGGTACTTCTATTTATATTTTCTGGTACTTTACCTAGCAAAATAGACATCGTATTCTCCAGCAAACGCTCTTGAACTTTTAAATCAATTAAAATAGCTTGAGCAGTATATAATTGTGCTTCTGTTTGTTTTACACCAACTTCCGTAACATTTCCTGCATCTTTTAGAGCTTTTGTGGTCTCCAAACTTTTATCGCGATTACCAATGGTTTCTTCTGTTATTTTGATTTGTTCATCAACAGAAAGCAGCTGATAATAAATAGTTGACACCTGTGCAACTAGTTCTGTTTTAACAGCTTTATGAGCAGCTACAGTTTGTAAATAGGATGCATTGTAAGCACGTTTGTTACTTCTTATTTTACCCCAAATATCTGCTTCCCAAGATAAATTACCTGCTAATTCATAAGAATCCAATGAGGGAAAAGCGCTTCCAAACTGACTGTTTTCAGAATTTTCTTGGTGCGTATATTTTGCACTCCCATTTAAAGTTGGCAAATAACCTGCTTTACCTTGCTTAAAATAAGCTTCGGCTGCTACTATTTGCTGTAAAGCAACTCTTATGTCCAGGTTATTAGCCAAAGCTTCTTCAATATAACCTTGTAAAACAGGATCTGTAAACATATCTCTCCAAGGTACTTGAGCCATAGATGAACTGTCTTGAGAAATGGTGTCTGTAAAATATTGGTCTTGACTTATTATTTCTGGTCTTGCATATTCTTTAGCTGAAAAACAAGATGTTAACAGCATTGGTATACTTACAATTAGTATTAAACTATATATTTTATTTTTTTTCATTGGTCTAGTTTTCTAATGCGTTGTCTTCATTAATTGTTTTAGGAACAGGTGCTCCACTAATTTTTTCTTGTAACCATTGGAATAGTATGAACAATATTGGAATTATAAATACCCCTAAAATGGTTCCAATTAACATTCCTCCAGCTGCTCCAGTACCAATAGATTTGTTACCAGCGGCACCTACACCTTGAGCTAAAGCCAATGGCATTAAACCTAAAATAAAAGCAAAAGAGGTCATTAATATTGGACGTAAACGTGCTTTTGCTCCATTGATAGCTGAGTCTACAATAGACTCACCTTTTCTACGTCTTGCAAGAGCAAATTCAACAATCAGTATAGCGTTTTTAGCCAGCAAACCAATTAACATAATTAAGGCAATTTGAAAGTAAATATTGTTTTCAAGCCCTAATAAATTAGTACTTATATATGCTCCAAAAACACCAAGAGGAATAGATAAAACTACTGCAAATGGTAAAATATAACTTTCATATTGTGCACAAAGTAAAAAGTAAACAAACAAAATACTAAGAATAAAAATAAAGGTTGTTTGACTACCTGCATTAACCTCTTCACGGGTTAAACCTGAATAGGCAATGGTATAATTACTTGGCAATTTTGAAACTTCTTCTTCAATTACTCTAATGGCGTCTCCTGTACTAAAACCGTCATTTGTTGCTCCTGTAATAGTTGTAGAATTAAATAAGTTGAAACGCGTAACAGATTGTGGGCCATATACACGCTCTAACTTAACAAACTGTGTAATAGGCGTCATTTCTCCTTTGTCAGTCCTTACATACATACTATTTAAAGCATTTACATCTGCTCTATCTTCTGGTAAAGATTGAATATACACTCTAAACTGTTTTCCAAAACGAGAAAAATCTGAGGCATAAACTCCTCCAATATACCCTTGTAATGTAGAGAAAATACTATTAATAGACACCCCTTTTTCTTTAGCTAAGGGCACGTTAACTTCCATTTCATATTGTGGGTATTTAGTATTGAAAGAAGATTGTGCGTATTTAATTTCAGGATGTTGCATTAATGCCATAGCAAATTCTTGATTTACTTTGTCTAAATCTGCAAATTCACCTCCAAATTTATCTAATAAATTCACCTCAAAGCCCGCCGAGTTACCAAAACCTCTAATACTTGGTGGTGAAAAGAAAATAATATTAGCATCTGGAATAGTACTTACAATACCAAATAATTTACCGGTAATAGCTTGAGTGGAAAGTGACTGATCTTCACGTTCGCTCCAATCGGAAAGTTTTATAAGTCCAAAACCGTAGTTGCTACCAGATCCACTAATTAAACTTCGTCCTTTAATAAACGATACACCAACAACGCCATCTAAACCATTTATTTTTGCATAAAGCTCTTTAACTACTTTATTGGTTCTATCTAAAGATGCGCCTGCTGGTAATTCTATGTTCGCAAAAATAATCCCTCTATCTTCGTTTGGCACAAATCCTGTTGGAGTGGTTTTCGATGCCCAAAAAATACCGGCTATAGCTAATAGTAAAAGTAATGCTGGTATCCATTTTTTTTTGTATAAAAATTTAAGGGAGTTCCCGTACCTTTCTATAGTTGCATTAAATCCGCGATTAAAAAGTGTATAAAAACGCTTTAATGGACTCTTACTTTTTAATTCTTCATCCTCTTTATGTGGTTTCAATAATAAGGCACATAAAGCAGGACTCAAAGTTAAGGCGTTTACTGCCGAAATTAAAATGGCAATAATTAATGTAACCCCAAATTGTTTATAAAATACACCTGTTGGTCCTTGAACAAAAGTTACTGGAATAAATACCGCTGCCATTACTAACGTAATAGATATGATGGCGCCGGATATTTCATGCATTGCGTCTAATGTTGCTTTTTTAGCATTTGTAGCACCTTGATCTATTTTAGCATGCACAGCTTCAACCACAACAATAGCATCATCTACTACAATACCAATAGCTAAAACAATTGCGAAAAGCGTTAATAAGTTGATGGAATATCCAAATAAATTCAAAAAGAAGAAGGTTCCAATAATAGATACGGGAACTGCAATTGCAGGAATTAATGTAGATCGTAAATCTTGTAAGAAAAGAAATACAACAAGGAATACCAGTAAAAAGGCTTCCAATAAGGTATGCACCACTTTTTCAATAGAGGCATTTAAGAATAAACTGGTGTCATAAGGCACAAAAATATTTAAACCATCAGGTAAGTCTTTTTCAACAGTTGCTAAAGTACTTTTAATGTTTTCTATAATTTCTTGTGCATTAGATCCTTTAGTTTGAAAAACACCCATAAAAACTGCTGGATGCCCTTTACTCATTGCATTAGAAGAGTAAGACTGTGCATCTAATTCTATCTTTGCTACATCATTTAAACGTAAAAACTCTCCATTACCCAATGCTTTAATTACTATATCTCCGTATTGTTTTTCTTCTTTAAAACGCCCACTATAGGTTAACACATAAGAGAATACTTCACCATTGTTTTCTCCTAAAGAACCCGCCGCGGCTTCTAAGTTCTGTTCTTGTAATACGGCTGAAATATCTGAAGGAATAAGATTATAGGCAGCTAATTTTTCTGGTTTTAACCAAATTCGCATAGCGTAATCTTGTTGTGAAAACACACTCACATCACCTACACCTTTAATACGTTGCAGTGCTGGAATAACATTTATTTTTAAATAATTTTGAATAAATGTCGCATCATAATCTTCACTATCTGTATACATAGACAAGAACATTAATGCACTTGTTTGTTGTTTAGATGTGGTAACACCAGTTTGTTTTACTTCTTGAGGTAATAATGGATTTGCTCTTGCTACACGGTTTTGAACGTTAACAGCTGCAATATCTGCATCCATAGTCTGATCAAAATAAACAGTGATGTCTGCTGTACCATTATTCGAAGCTGTAGAGGTTATATAGGTCATCCCTTCTACACCATTAATTTGCTCTTCAATAGGAATGATTACACTTTCTAGTACGGTTTCAGCATTTGCTCCTGGATAAGATGCCGACACTTTGATTGTTGGCGGTGCAATATCTGGATATTCCTCAATAGGTAAGCTTGTAATACTTATGACGCCAAGCATCACTATGATAATAGAAATAACTGTTGAAAGAACAGGTCTTTCAATAAATGTTTTTAACATAATTTATAAATTTCTAGTTAGTTTTTGAATAATGTTTCGATGGGTTTAACAACCTCATCAAAAGGAACCTCTTCTGGTGTTATTACCATATCATCTCTTAATTTACCTACACCAGATGCAACAATTTTATCTTTAGTGCCTGTACCAGATTCTAAAACATATAAATTATCTATAATGGCTTTTACATTTACTATTGAAGATTTTACTTTATTTCCTTCTTCTAATTTAAATAGTATGATATTGCCTTGTTGTTCATACGTTGCTGCTTGAGGGATAACCAAAGCGTTTTCATATACAGTTGGTATTTGTATTTTACCACTATTCCCATTTGTTAACAATTGATTAGGATTATTAAAAACAGCTCTTAAAGTTACTGTTCCTGTATTTTTATTTACCTGTCCTGTACTTGTTTGAATCTTCCCTTTTTCAGAATATATCTTTCCGTTTGCTAGGATTAAGTTTACATCTGAATAATTGGCTAATTTTTCTTTTAAGTTTTTGCCTTCTGCATTTTGTAAAAAGTCTAAATATTGTGTTTCATTTAGACTAAAAAACGCATATACCTTACTGATATCACTAACAGTTGTTAAAGGTGACGCATCCGAAGGGCTTACTAAAGAACCTTCTCTATAAGGAATAGCTCCTACATAACCATCTACAGGACTTTTTACTGTTGCATATCCAATATTGGCTGCAATACTATTATAGTTTGCTTTCGCTTGCGCTAAGTTTGCTTTTGCTGTTTCTAATTGAACGTTGCTAATAATACCTTTTTCAACCAAAGGAACAAGCTTATCTATTTCTACTTGAGCCACATTAACTCTTGCTTTTGCTGCTCCAGCATCTTGACTTAATGATTGTGTTTCAAGTTTAAATAAAGTTTGCCCTTTTCTTACTTTTTGGCCTTCATCTACAAGTACTTTTTGAATATACCCAGATACTTTTGCTCTTACATCACTATTTACAATACCTTCTATATTAGTTGGGTATTCTTTAAACCCAGTGACTGTTTTTGGCTGTAATTGTGTTACAGGAAAAGTAGCTGGAGGCATTTGTGCTGCTTGTTTATTTTCTTGCTTATCTCCACAACTAGAAAGCAGTAATGTAGCGAAGCTTAATGCAAGCATTATGTATTGATTGATCTTTTTCATTTTTTTGGGTTAAAAGTTATTATTGTTTTCTGTGATTTTTGTTCTTAATTCTGAAATTGATTTAGTGGCTTCATTTAAAAATTTGATATAGTTATCGTGAAAATCTAAATCAAACCTTGAAGCTTCCTCTTCTACTATACTATTAGCATTTACTTTATAAGCTCTAATTTCTAAATGCAACTCTTTTTGATCTAACCAAGACTCCATCATATTATCTATACTTTGAATGATATTGTCTTGATTTATTATAAAGTATCTCTTTCTGTCTCCAGGTTTTGTGAAATAGAGAATCTTTTTTAAATCTTGTAGATGGTTTAAATGTGTAGAAATTGTGCTCTTACTTGCACATAAATGTGTTACTAAATCTTCGAATGTAGTTCCTGCTTTTCCTGTTAAGATAATATAAGACAAAATACGCGCTTCTACTGGAGCTAATTGCTCTTTACTTTCTAGAAGAACGCCTAATTTCTCAACTAAACTTTGCTTTTGTTTACATATTCCAGCACTCATACTTTAAAAAATTTAAGCCACAAAAATAATATTAGTTCGGAACAAACCGAACCAAACGAAGTTAATTAAATGTTAAATAAAAAAAGCCGATGATTAATCGGCTTAAATGAATTGTTAAATATGCATAGTTATTGTGTTTTTACAGTGCACTTTTAAATTGTTCTAAAAAACGTACATCGTTTTCACTTAATAAACGAATATCTGCTATTTGATGTAAAAGCATTGCGATTCTATCTATTCCGACTCCAAAAGCAAAGCCAGAATATTCTGTAGCATCTATTTTGCAGTTTTCTAAGACGTTAGGATCTACCATACCACAACCACCTATTTCCAGCCAACCTGTTCCTTTGGTGATTTTGTAATCGGTTTCAGTTTCTAATCCCCAATACACATCTATTTCTGCACTTGGTTCTGTAAATGGAAAGTAAGATGGACGTAATCTGATTTTAGACTTCCCAAACATTTCGGTTGTAAAATATTGTAGGGTTTGTTTTAAATCTGCGAAACTCACATCTTTATCTATATACAAACCTTCTAGTTGATGGAAAAAACAATGTGATCTGGCAGAAATTGCCTCATTACGATACACTCTACCTGGTGAAATGGTTCTTATAGGCGGTTTATTGTTTTCCATATAACGCACTTGTACAGAACTTGTATGTGTGCGTAATAAAATATCTGGATTGGTCTGAATAAAAAAAGTATCCTGCATATCTCGTGCTGGATGATATTCAGGTAAATTTAAAGCTGTAAAGTTATGCCAGTCATCTTCAATTTCTGGACCTTCACTAACATTGAAGCCTATATTTGAAAAAATTTCTGTAATTTGATTTTTCACAATCGATATTGGATGACGTGATCCTAGCGATATTGGTTCTCCAGGACGAGATAAATCGCCATAAACACCTTTTTCTTCTTCAGTTCCTTCTAACTCTTCTTTTAAAGCGTTTACTCTATTTTGAGCTGTATTTTTTAATGTATTTATAGCTTGACCAAATTCTTTTTTCTGATCGTTGGCAACATTTTTAAACTCAGCAAAAAAGTCATTTAACAATCCTTTTTTACCTAAGTATTTTATACGAAAGGCTTCTACCTCTTCTTTGGATTGTGCTTTAAATACTTCTGCTTCTGCAATAAGCTCTTTTATCTTATCTATCATAACGTCATTAAAATGATGGCAAATTTAGTAATTTCTTATTCTATGAACTCGGTTTCTATAAAATAATTAACAATAGCTTCTTTCATTAAAACGCTTTGTTCGCCTGCTTTTAAATGAGGAAGTTCTTCTTTAATTGTATAATGTGGCCAACCTTCGTCGTCTACATAATCGAATTCATAATAGCCATAAGGCGATAATACCTTACATATAGCGATATGCATAAGGTCTAATTTATGATCTTTTTTAAACTTTCGGTCTAATTGCCCTAGTTCTTGAACACCTATTAAATAAATAATAGCATCAAGATCTAAAGTGTCACCTTCTGCAAATTGACTTGAAAGCTTTTCGACCACCAAATCCCATCGTTGTTTTAATTGTTCGTCTCTTGACATAATATTTTTAAAGTTGCAAAGTTAATTTATATTTGTTTAAAATATAGGTTTATGAGTGTTTTAGATATTATACTGGCTGCTTTATTGTTGTTTGGATTGGTTCGTGGGTTTATGAAAGGGCTTTTTGTTGAAGTGGCTTCACTTGTGGCTTTGGTTGCTGGTGTTTATGGTGCTATTCACTTTAGTAATTTTGCTGCGGCTTTTTTACAAACTAGAACTGAATGGAATGAAAAAACCATAAATATTACTGCCTTCGCCATTACATTTGTAGTTATTATCCTCGTTATTTCCCTTGCTGGAAAGGCATTAACTAAACTTGCGGATTTTGCAGCTCTTGGTATTATTAACAAACTTTTAGGTGGTGTTTTTGGTGCTTTAAAAATTGGGTTGATTCTAAGTGTGGTTTTAATTGTTTTTAATAAAATGAATAACACCATTCCGTTTGTAGGTGAAGACGATTTAGAAGATTCTATACTTTACAAACCGGTTAAATCTCTAGCGCCAATGATATTTCCTAGTATTATTAAATCTGATGAAGAGAACCCAGAAGACAATACAAACACAACTGAAGAAGGCGTTTAAACATTAATAACAATCTGTTTTTATTTGTTTTTGAGCCTGGTAATAATTCAATGTATTTTTGCTCTGTTCAAAACAAATTTCTTCTATCACTTTTAGCACTTCTTTTTGCATTGCCAGCGAACCACAAATCATAATCACACCTTTGTTTTGCAATGTTTCAGCGATAAATTTTGCATCACGCTGTATCAAATCTTGAACATAATGCCGTTCTTCTTGTTGTGAAAAAGCGAGATTCAACTTTGATAAATGCTTATTGTTATAATTCTCTTTTATTTGTTTGTTGTATATTTCAAAGGATGCACTTTGACGTAAGCCATAATACAAATGTGTTTCAATTTTCTTTTTGTTTTGATTAAGCATTCCTAGAAAAGGAGCAATTCCCGTACCATTAGCAATTAATACAACACGTGAAGCTTTTGTTGGGAAATGAAATGCGGAATTTGAAATTATTCGCGCTTTAAACGTTTCCTCTATTTGAAAATCATTGAGATAATTAGAACCTAAACCATTATCATAATACTTCACGCTTAACTGAATATTTCCATCCACTTCCCCAATAGAATATAATCGTTCGCGATAATTATTTTCTGGATAAATAGCCAATAAGTCGCCAGAAGTAAAGCGCTGCTTACTATTAGATTTTAAGGTGATTAAAAACGTATTGTTTGGATTGTCTTTTACAGAAGTTTTAGAGATTACAGTAAATGACTTTGTCTTTTTTGCTTTTAAATCTAAAGTCTCATTTGGAATAGAGACTTGCAAACCAGCTTTATTAGACCAAAGATTGACCCATTGATTAAAAGCATCAACCGACTTATCGTTTATTGCAAATGGTTCTAAAAATTGTGTAGCGTCTTCTTTATTTTGAAAGGCATCATTAACATCAAATGCAAATTTGCAAAAATCTGGATAGGCATAAGAACCAAAACCCACTACCGAAAAATCAAACATCTGTTTTTGATTCGTTTTCTCTAAAAGCTCCAAAAACCTATTCGCATTCGTTGGTGCTTCGCCTTCGCCATAAGTTCCCGTAATTGCAATAATGTGTTTTACTTTTTTATAAATACTATAATTATTAAGCTCTGAGATATAAGAAGATTCACCAATTTTTAATAACTGATGATGCAATGCATTTGCAAAAGCTAAAGTGCTTCCGTTTTCTGAACCAACTAAAATGATATATTCTGCATCGTCTTTCTTGTACTTATTTTTCAGTTTTGATGAACGACGTTTTAAGGTCATTGCAAAACCAGAATAGATGAAAAACAAAATATTTACACAAGCAATAGCTAAAATAACAGACCACAACACACTGCCTTTTCCTGTATGCAAGTTGATGCTTAAGTTTGAAAAGAATAGCACTAAAGGATACTTAACTTCACTTAAAATTGCACCTGTAAATTGGTTAACTACGACTTCTTTATCTTTTAATTTTAAAGTAAAATAATCTTCAACATCACTTGAAAATGGAAATTCAATAGCTTTTATTTCGGAAAGTTTTGTGTTTTTAAAAATTAAAAAATCTGCAATGTTTTGTTTTGGTGTTTCAGATAATGCTTCAAAATTAATAGTATGAGATAGTTTTTCTTTCGGTAACAAGTCAAACTTTTCCAAAGACAAATAGACACCTGTTACTGTAATGATGATTATTGGAATTAAAGACAAACGTCCTAAAACCACATGCCAATATTGGGCAAAATTTTCGTTAACAATTTTTGAAAAGAACTTTTTGAAGCTGCGTTGCCGTTTTAATATTAAAACCGAACCAGAAGCTGCAATTAAAAACAATAAAAAGGAACATAATCCCACAAAAAAACGTCCAATGCCTTTTAAAAACAAGGAACGATGTAAATTGGTTGTCCATTGAAAAAATGGAGCAACTTCAATTTTATCTCCAAGATATTCTCCTGTTTTAGGGTTGATATAGCCATTTAAACTTTCACCTTCTTCAGTAATTACAGAAGCTAAAACAAATTGATTAGCATCAACCTCAACTTCTAAAATTTCGGGATAGGTTTGTTGTAAAACGTGAAGTGTTTCAGCTAAGGAAATCGTTTCAAAATCTTCAACTTTATACGGTTGAATTTGTTCTGAAATTGGTTCGAAAGCCAAGATAATTCCGGTTACAGAGGCTAAAAAAATAAAAACAAAAGAAGATACAGCCAATAAAAGGTGGCTGTATCTCCAAATTGAAATAGTCATATAAAATTATTATTCATTAGGTATCATACGCACATAACGTATAAAACCAGAACCTTCTACTTTACTTTTTACCGTTTCGGTAGTTAAGACAAACTCAACATCTTTTGTGTAATATTCTTGGTCTTCAACAGCAGTTTCAAAACGTATGCTGTAACCAGTATCAATTTTAGAATCTTCAATATCGATAACATTTACACTTCTTCCGCCACCTGTTATTGTTGCACCTGTAATAGCATCAATATCTGTACGTTTTTTTCCGTAGAATTTCCACCATTCTGAAATATCGTGGTACCATTCATCATCGTCTCCTTGGACGTATAATGTTTTTTCGTATTCACCTTCTGGATTAATTAATGAAATTACCACGTAAGCACCTTCGCCTGTATAATTCGTCATTTGAATCATACATTTATATTTTGTTGATTCGGTTACGGTTGTGAATGATAATAATCCTAATGACACAATACAAATGATTAGTATAGATTTTAATTTCTTTATCATATTCTTCCTACTTTAAAAAGTCTATTGAAATGTTGTTTTGTTTTAAAATTTCGTTTTCTGAAGCTAAATCGTAAGCTGTTTCATCAAACTCTGTAACTGCGTTTTTATTAGCACCAATAGATAATAAATATTTAATTATAGCATCATTCTTAGCTTCCATAGCTGCTTTATGCAAAGGAGACATCCCTTCTTTATTTTTAGCATTTACATCCAATTTAAATGTATTTACTAGTTTTAATAATTCAAGATCATTTTTATCTAAAGCCAAATGAAACAGTGTGTTTCCATTTTTTTGGATTGTTGCAACATCAAATCCTTCACTTTGCAATAGCTTTAATTTTGATTTAAAATCTTCAGCTTTTTTTGAATTGTAAGAATTGATAAGATAATAGCTTAAATTATTTCCATTGGCATCAATAACACTTACATCTGCTTTGTTTTTGATTAAAAATCGAACCACCTCAGATGAGTTATATTGCGTTGCCAAAGCTAAAGCTGATTCTCCTTTTTTATTTACAGCATTGATATCTTTTGCTTGCTTTAATAAGAAAGCGATAGTTTCTATATTATTTCTAGAAACCGCATTCATAAAAGCCGTATTACCATCGCTGTCTGGTTGATTAACGTCAACGTCTTTTTCAATAAAATAATTTAACAATATAACATCATCACTTCTTGAAGCTAAAGCGTGCAAAGGTGTTGTCCCATCTTTAGTAGATGCATTTGGATTTAATCCTAAATTTTCTAAATACTTAAAAAATTCAATGCCGTTAGTTTTTCCACGTGTACCTTGACTTGCAAAAATGAAAGCATTGTTATTTCCTTCCACACCTTTATCAATCAATTTATTTAATAATTCTATGTTTCCTGTTCTTGCAACGTAATTAAAAATCCCATTACCATTAGCATCAGTACTTTTAATATCTAATCCTTTTGAAGTGAAATAATTAATAAGTTTAAAATCTTTGTCTGAAGGCGCAACTAATAATAAAGCATTGGCACCATTGTGGTTTAAATCTTCTTCTAAATTGGCTCCATTTTCCAAACATAAATCGTAAACTGCTGTATTTTGTTGCCCTGATGAGGCTGCAAAATTTAAAATGGTATTTCCGTGGTCGTCTATAATGTCTGTTTTTGCTCCTTTTTCAAGTAAATGGTGCATAAGTTCAACATTGCCTTTATACGCTGCCCAAAAAATATACGTTCTACCATCATGAGTTAGTTTATTGGCAGAATTACCTTCTTTAGACATTAAATATTTTAAAGTTGCATTATCTACTTCAGCTATAATGGCATAAACTACAGCATCAAAACTGTATCCATTTAATTGAGATGGATTATTCCCTTCTTTTATTTTTTGATCAATAGTTTCAATACTTGGGTTTTCTTTCCAAAATGCTCGATCTAAAAATACATTGTCTTGTGCATAACCCTGAAAACTAGCAGTCAGAATTATAAGTACTAAAAATTGTTTTAATAAATTCATGTTATTTTACAAATGATTCAATTAATGGATTGATTTCTTCAGCAGTTTGATATTTTTCTTCATCAAATAAATACTTAAATAAACCCTTATTATCTACTTTTTCTTCTAATATTAAATCTTTTTTTCTTGCGAATACTTCATCCCATTTAGCACGAACCAAAGCCCATTTTTTTTGATTTTCTTTCCAGTAGTCTTGTGCTGCTTTACATTTACTTTCCTCTACTTTTGTGTAAGTATTCAATCCTTTTTCTTGCGCCAAAAGTACATCTTCTTTATCATCTTCTCTAATTACTTTGTCGTTGTCTTGATCATGAATCCAACCTGCTTTAGTAATCTCGTGTCTGTTAGTTCTAACAGTTACATTATAATCACTACGCTTTGTATATTCTCGTCTTGGTAAAGGTGCAGACGTTGTGTTTTCCCAATAACTTTTTCCATCTACATGAACCCAAGAAGCAGAACCTTCGTAACGCGGACTATCGTCTACTTGAAATACTTTTTGTGTCCATTGTCCTTTTACATCATCTTTTGGCAAACTAACAAAATGCCATTGGTTATCGTGGTTAAACTCATACATATTTGTGTTTTCATATTCCCAATCTTGTCTCCAATGTTTTACGATGTATGGACTATCTGGCTTTCCAACAATTAATAAATGTTGCATTGAAATTTTATTTTTATCATCTTCTACCAATTGAACCCATTCTAAACCACCTGCGTGTTTTGTTTTAGAAGGCACATATGTAGAATCTTTTGAATATTGAAAAGTCTCCGTGAAATTAAAGGCTACTTCATAGCAACCACACATACTTTTAATAGCTTCTTGGTCTTGTTTTTTTTTGTTTTGAGCAGTTAAATTAAAAATAAATACTACTGATAAAATGGATGAAAAGGCTAAATGTTTCATTACTAAAGTTTTATTATTTGAGTTTTAAAAAAAATGAAATTTTGTCTATTCTTATTTAGATTGAATTAAAATAAGATATATATTTGCAGCAAATATAAAAT